>Ga0247611_10003529_pt1 | contig 23033 bp, 23 predicted proteins | sample 177DNAGHGhighgp2_FD_192422 | JGI IMG/M metagenome (GOLD analysis project Ga0247611, IMG submission 192422) | Sheep rumen microbial communities from Palmerston North, Manawatu-Wanganui, New Zealand - 1770 DNA GHGhigh gp2 | ecosystem: Host-associated > Mammals > Digestive system > Stomach > Rumen... | reverse complement strand
TAATTTTCAAAAAATAAAAAGGCGATGTTGCCACCGCCTAAAATAACCAGATTTTACACTATATAAGTGTTCAGAAAGGAAGTTTTTTGTATATCCTACTCTCCTAAATTAAGTTGAGAGAATTGGATAATCTTATTTTTTCCACGTTTTTTAGCATTATAGAGAGCATGCTCTGCATAACGTATGATTGTATTAACATCCTCTTCAGTATTTTCTAAACAAGGATAAGTAGAAATACCGCCTGAAATAGTAATAGGATGTCTTTCTTCTTCACCTGCAGGAATAAATTCCATTCTTTCAATATCGCGTCTGAAACGTTCTGCAAACAAGAACGCATTTTCTTCAGAAGTATTTGGAAGAATAAGTAAAAATTCCTCATCACCGTAACGTGTCAAAATATCTTCTTTACGTATAAGCTGTTTTAATTTATCAGCTATAGAACGGAGTAAAACGTCACCCCAGTCATAACCGTAAATATCATTTACAACTTTAAAGAAATCTAAGTCAAACAAAAGACAAGATAATTTTGTACCGTAACGTCTTGCACGGGACATTTCCTGCTCAAGTCTTTCGTGTAAATATTTTCTGTTATGTAATCCTGTTAATTCATCAGTTGTAGAAACCTGAGTAATCTTATCACGAAGCTCTTTAACTTTTAATAAGGATTCTGCTCTGATAATCAACTCCTCGTTATCAACAGGCATTTTAATAAAATCATACGTAACAGCTCTGACAGTAGAACCTTTAAATACATCACCAATAAACAATACAGGTGATTTAAACTTAGTAACCATCAAAACATCTTTAATATCAGGAACATCCTCAATAACAAGTAACCCTGCATTGAGTGTTTCGTATTCTCTAAGCTTAGCTGCATCTTCTAATCTGACATTAGATTCATCTATTTGAGCCAAAACATCAGCCAAAGATGAACTTTTTTTAGTTGTATAAACTACAATGTTTTTCATATAAAACCTTCACTCTCTCCTAATGTGAGAATATCATATTGAGTAAGCTATGGCAATTTGTAACAATATGTTAATAAAAAAGTATAAGTTCATTTCAGCACTTCTGGCAAATGTTACTGTCTTGAAGAAATACTTATACAAGGTAATTTTTTACCTTCTTTTTTCCATTCGTAAAATTCGGCTGCTGCCGCAAAAATAACATCACTCGATGAATTTAGCGCAGTTTCCATAGAATCCTGAATTATACCTATAATAAAACCAATACTTACAACCTGCATTGCAACGTCATTTGAAATTCCAAAGATAGAACATGCCATCGGAATCAAAAGCAAAGAGCCGCCGGCAACACCTGAGGCACCACATGCACCTAAAGTTGCAAGAACACTTAATATAATAGCTGTCGGCAAATCAACCGGAACAGATAGAGTATGTGCTGCCGCTAAAGTCATTATGGTAATAGTTATGGCGGCTCCACTCATATTTATTGTTGCACCAAGCGGAATTGATACTGAATATAAATCTTTATCAAGACCTAACTTCTCACACAAATTCATATTAACAGGAATATTTGCAGCCGAACTTCTAGTGAAAAATGCTGTCAATCCACTTTCCTTTATACACCTAATTATCAAAGGATACGGATTACACTTTAAAAAATAACCAACAATTATCGGATCTGCAACAAGCCATACGACAAACATTGCACCTACCAAAATTAATATAAGCTCACCATAAGTTGAAAAAATTTCCAATCCGTTATGAGAAACAGAGCTAAAAACTAACCCCATAATACCAAACGGGGCAAGATTTATCACCCATTTTACAGCCTTTGATACAGCATTTGCAATATCAGTAAACATATTTTTTGTCGATTCATTTGCCACACCTTTAAGAGCAAGTCCGAATATTATTGCCCAAAACAAAACTCCTATATAATTTGCACTTCTAATAGACTCTATAGGATTAATAATCATATTTGTAAATAAATTCTTCAACACCTCTACAATGCCTACCGGAGTTGCATCTACAGAATTAGTATTTGTTAAAGTTAAGGTCTGCGGAAAAATATAGCTAAACCCGACGGCAATTAAAGCTGCAATTAAGGTTGATAAAAGATAAAACAATACAACCAGTCCTATTCTTTTGTCTAATTTACCGTTTCCTTGCATTAATGCACTTGTTACAAGAACAAATACAAGTACAGGAGCAATAGCCTTCAAAGAACCCACAAATAAATCTCCAAAACCCGATATCCAACTAAATGCAGGAACAGTCAAAGCTAAAATTACACCAACAATAATACCGATAAAAATTCTAAAAACTAAACTTATAGAATTATATTTTTCAACAATTTTTTTATAACAAATCAATATTCATACCTCTCAACTATCTTATACAAGTATTGATGTTATTATATTTAGTTTTTAAGATTTTGTAAACATTATAACTAAATAGCAAAAAGTAATATTTTTGAGTTTTGATACTCATATGAGAATAGAATATAATAACCGAATATATAATAGCAAAGCTTCGTATACCTCCGCAAAGACAGAATCTCATACACGATTATTACAAGATAAATTAGAATTGAATTTAAAAAAAACAAATTCTGACATAAGTTTTTCAGGTAATCCTATTCAGTCGTTGTTAGATTTTTGGAAATACTTAAAGGTTCAGCGTTTTGCAAACAGCTTGAATCAATATTTGCAAACGCAACCTAACCATGAAAATTTACCATTTAGAAATATAAGTATGGAAAATTTGGAAGGACTACAATACGGAATAAAAGTTTTCAAAGGTTTAACAATGAAGGATATTCAATATCTCAGCGAAAATTTACACGTTATAGCGGTCAAAAGAGGCTGCAATAATATGTGCGGATATTGTTATGCAGATGCAAAACCTTCAAAAAGAGAAATGTCATGGGAAGATTTTACAACTATTACAAGAGGGTTTAAGGAATTACGTAAAAGATTAGGAAACTTGCATTTGTTTGGAGAAAATTTGCCTACAAACAGGGATCCGATATTTACTACTACCGAAGTTTTCTATGATGCAGACTGCATGAATATCGCAATAAAAGATAAAAAAGGTAAAATTTATGACATGCGTCATCTGATTACGGAAATTTATAATTCTTTAGGCAGAAAATCCTGTTTTGACACGTCAGGCTGGAATCCTGATAATAAAATATTGCAAAAACATGCCGAAGAATATGCCGAATATTTTTCAAACCCTGAGAATATGAAAAAGCTAAATGCCTTTAATTTATCCTTTAATCCTTTTAATGCATCCTACGTTGCAGGAGTAAAAGCATTAAAATCAAATGACTTTGAAAAATATCAAAGATTACGCGGGAAATTTACTGATAGGATAGCAAATGCAATTTACACCTTCACTCCGCTGTTAAAATTTGATGAATTTGGAATAATGGTAAGAAGTTTCGGCTTAAAAGCAAAACATGCAAAACATTTTGATTATGAATCCATGTTTAGACTTGTTCAGGAAGTAACAAATAAACTAGAAGTTTTATATAAAAATGATTTGAACGGAGCTAAAAAATATGTACACTCCCAAGAAGAATTAAAAGAATATATGAAGCTTGCTAAACAAAAAATGCGAATGATAAGTACCGCATTAAATTCTTCCGGCAGAATGAAACAATTTTTAGAAACCTTTAAAATCTCTGATCCGACATTGCAAAACCATACTGAAACAACAAAACTTATGTATAAGGAACTTGCAGAAGACGGAAGATATCACATTCATCTTGCCAAAAGACTAATTGACGCAGACGGCAGAGTTTATCATATGGATTATGCAAGATTTTTCCCGACCGAAATCCAACTGAATATAAAAGACAAAACACCGACTCCAAAACTTGCAAATTTAAGAGAAGACTGTCTTATAACAAAAGAAATGATAAATAGAAAAGAAACAAAACTTGCACTAAATGATGTTCTGTAAAATTGGTATATATAATTTTACACAAATTTAGCTGATTTTGAGCGTCAAAAAACAGCACCCTATGACTATTGATTATATTTAATTTATCTATTTTAACCCAGAACTTTTAGCAGCATATCATTTAAAGCAAGTTTGGCGGTGCGTATCGGAGTTGAAAAACTTGTCCCAAAAAATTTTTCTTGTGCTTCATAACTGTCGTTTTCAAGTGTTAATGAATTTTTATAATTAAGGACTTTTGATTTTCTTTTTTCCAGAAAAGTTATTCTGTCTTCAAGTTTTTGTGCTGCTTTAAAATCAATACGGCCTGCACGGAATAAATTCATTTTTTTCTTTTGTGTTTCATATATTTCTGCTTCTATTTTTTTTACAAGATTGTCAACTCTTTCTTTAGATTTGCCTACTAAGAAGTTGTGTTCAATTTCTCTTTGGTATTGCGGATTGGTTATTACAATATCTGTTCCGGGGATTCCTGTAATATTTGCACCATATTCTGTCGGTCTTACGTAATGTTCTCCAATTTCATAATGCTGGGTAAAAAATGAATTTTTTGAAGCCGAAAAATCCGAAATTTTTCCTGTTTTAAATGATAAAGAGCCTACCCCTTCAACTTTATCAGCATTTAATAAAATTTGATTTGTTGCATTTAGTGCTTTAGTAGTATCATTCCCTGCGGCAAATAATATTCTTGTTCCGCTTTCTGCAACTTCTGTGATAGGTTTAAAGTGAGGAAGCATTCCTCGTAAATTTTTTGCATTAGTATAACATATAGCACCTTTAGAGCAGCTGATATAATCTATTTTTTCACCGTTTTTTATTCTTTCGAGTATTTCTTCAAACGGCTTTATAAATTTTTCGTCAAATGGGAAAGCTGTTCCTGTATCTATTGTTTCAATATTTGCAAACGGATTATTTCGTCTTAGAAATGTTGTAACAATTTCTCCGTGCGGTATTCCGTATTTGGCACAAGTTTTACTAAAATCGTCAATAACAATAATTTTTTTAGGAGTTATCTCGGCATTTTTTAAGAAGGAGCCGTCTTCTCTTAAAATTCTGATTGAAATATTTCCGTTTTCAAGTTCAGTTTCTTTTAAGATATGATATATTTTGTTATCTTGCGGATTTATCCATGTTACACGGCTATAACTTGCTTCAATAGTATTTGAGGTCAATCTTTCAAGATCTTGAGGTGTTGCTTTTGGAAATTTAAAAGTTCTAGGAGCTGTTCTTGCCTGATGTATTGCAATTCTGTTTTGAGCTCTTGCCATTATCATTTCCGGTGGAGAAAAACGCGGCAATTCGGTGATTTGCCTCTCTGCTTGTTGTGAGGTAATAATTTTCTTACCAATTTCTTCTGCTTTTTTTAAAACAATACCTGTTAATTTTTCCGAACAAACCTTCATAATATTATAAAAACAAATTATTCGAAAAAATTGACTTAATTATAGCCTTTTCTTTATGTTAGTTGTTGTTTGGTATAAATTCAATATGATAATCTAAAACATCAAGCATATCCTGAATTTCATTAAATTTTATTGTGCCACGTCTTAATTTATTTGTTATGTTGTTTGGCATAATTGTTTTGTCTGATTTTTGTGTCATCATTTCGCATACATTTTTTAATGTCTGTGCTTTTTTCGCTATTATACTTTTTATTTCGTTCCTAACATCCATAACAATATTATAATTTGTAGTTGACATTTCTTCTAATAAAATGTATTATCAAACTATAATACAATATATATTGTATTATAGTTTGATTAAATTAAGAAGTATACAAAGAATTTACGATGAAAAAGATACCAATTATTTTAATAACTTTTATTTTTGGATTTTTAATGGGACGTGTACCGTTATCCAAAATTCAAAATCAAATATTTATGGTAAAGCTTAAATCTATAACTGTTATTGACGGTGATACAATCTATGCGGTAAATAACAACAATATTGAGAAAATAAGGTTATTAGATATAGATTGTCACGAAACGTCATATAACCCCAGAGCAGAATATCAAAGCAATATTTATAATTTACATCTTGAAGAAATTTATAAAAAGGGTTACGATGAAAAAATATATCTGGAAAAACTTTTGGATAATAATAAGAATAATATATATCTAAAACGTCAAGGAGTTGATAAGTATGGGAGAACTCTTGGAATTTTGTTTATTAATAAAAAAGAGAATATAAACACAATCTTATTGGAAAATAATATATGTCCTCCATATATTTCAAGAACTTAATTCTTGGCATGTTTTTTATGGTCAAGCAGTAACAATAACGGAATTATCGCTAAACACATAACTCCAAAAATTCTAAAAGCATCCATAAATGCCCATAGGGTAGATTGTTTAATTAATTGCCCATACATTGAATACTGAGCCATATAAGTTGCAACTGATGAATGTACATATTGTGATAATGCACCTGCAGTTGTCTGTAATCTTTCAATATATACAGGATTTAATTCATTAAGATTACCAACCATCATATTTTGATGAACCTGTGCAAAACGTGTAAGCATTGTTGCAACGAGTGATGTTCCGATAGCTCCGCCAATGTTCTTTAACAGATTTTGTATCCCTGCGGCATTAGTCATCTGTTTATTTGAAATAGTATCCATTGAAAGATTTATAATAGGTACCATTGACAGCCCAAGACCAAATCCCATAAAGTAATTCGGAATCATAATATTTATATTTGCAATCTGTAAATTTAAAAATCCAAAAAATAAACCTGCTCCGCCTAAGAAACACAAACCTAAAGCAACAAGCATCCTTTTATCAACTCGGTCTGCAATAAATGCACAAATAATTGTTGCAGTTAAACTTCCTAATCCGCGTGGCATCATTGAACGTCCGCTTAAAAATGCAGTATATCCCATCATACTTTGTAAAAATTGCGGTAGTATTGCAATGGAAGCATATAAAACAGCTTGCATTATAACTTGTATAAAAGTTCCGATTATAAAATTCTTGTCTTTGAAAACAGATAAATCCAAGAGGGTTTCATTTCTTTTCCACTGAGAAATAAAGAAACAAATCATAGAAACCATTGATACAAAGAATATCCATCTTATCCAGGCAGCATTAAACCAATCTGCATTGTTTCCTTTGTCAAAAAATACCTGTAAAGTACACAACCATATAACCAAGAATAAAAATCCCAAACCGTCAAGTTTAACGCCTTTTTGACGTCTTGCATAAGGCGGATTAAAAAGCAGTTTGCTCGCAATTATAGCTGCGAAACACCCCAAAGGAACATTTATAAAAAATATCCATGGCCATGTCCAATTATCCGTTATCCATCCGCCTAATACAGGTCCTACAATCGGTGCTATGATAACTCCCATACCAAAAATTGCCATAGCCATACCACGTTTGCGTTTTGGAAAACTCTCCATCATAATAGCCTGAGATAACGGAACAATTCCGCCGCCGCCAGCTCCCTGCAAAATACGACAAAAAACCATTTGACCTAAGTTTTGTGCCATACCGCAAAGTAAGGATGCGAAGGTAAACAGTAAGATACTTATTACATAAAAGTTCTTACGTCCAAAAAACTTGCTTAAGAAATCAACCGAAGGGATAACAATACCGCTTGCTATCAGGTAGCTTGTCAAAATCCACATGGATTCATCCCTTGTAGCAGAGAAACTGCCTGCCATATGAGGAAGTGCAACATTTGCGATTGTACCGTCAAGAACAAATACAATTACCGCAATCATTACAGGCAAATTACATAGCCAAGGATTTTTGGGCAAATATTTTTCATCATCTTCGATTGTTTCTACTGTTTGAGCGGACATTGTTACCTTTCGTTTAATTCAGGTGCGTTGACACGCACCCTACAAATACCTTTTATGAAGCTATTCTTTAATATGTACTTTTGGTACAACTGACATCCCCGGAACAATATTGTATTCGTTAGGGTCTATTTCTTCAGTAAATACAATCTTAACAGGAATTCTTTGTACTATTTTTACAAAAGAACCAACAGCATTTTCAGGCGGGAACAAGCTTGATTTTGCACCGGAACTTCTTTGAATACTGTCAATTTTCCCTTTAAATACTTTGTTAGGATATGTGTCTATTTTTATATCAACAGGCTGATCTTTTTTCATACCGCGAAGCTGATTTTCTTTGAAATTAGCCACAACCCATACTTTATTCGGGACAATAACACAAAGCGGAGAACCGGCACTCACATACATTCCTTTTTCAACTCTCCTGTTTGCAATAGTACCTGTTTGAGGAGCATAAATAGTTGTATATTCCAAATTTTTTGCGGCTTGATTTTTAGCAGCTTTTAATGCTCTTAAATCAGCATCAGCAACCTTGTCGTTACCGTCAGACAAAATTGCCTGTTCTGAATTTATTAAATTTGCTTGAGCAGCATCATATTTTGCCTGTGCAGCATCTAAAGTTTGCTTTGACACAGCCCCTTCTTTATAGAGGTTAGTATATCTGTCTAAATCTTTTTTTGCTAATTCAATATTAGATTTAGAAGCTGTCAGATTTGCTTTTGCATTTTGTTGGTTTAACAACATTCTTTCGTAAGCTGCATCTGCTTTGTCAAGTGCTATTTCATAATCGGTAGCATCAATCTTTGCAACAGGATCCCCTTCATTTATCGGTTGGTTATCCGTAACCAAAACTTCCGTGATATGCCCGCTTATCTTAGGACTTACGGAAACAGTTGTAGTTTCAACATAAGCGTCATCTGTGGATTGATATTTCATTGCATCTATTACAAAATAAGCTACCGCTATACAGATAACAACAAGAAAAACTAATCCGATTGTTCTTTTTACACCTTTTTTTGGGTGTTTTTCTTCTTTAACTTCTGCTTCTGAATTTACCTGTTCTTCCATTTTTACCTCTTTATATTTTATTTTCTATATGCTTTTCCAAATTAATTCTTAAATTTCTTATAGCAGTTTTTACCGATTCAAATTCCTCAGGAGGAATTTTTTCTGCTATTGCCTTATATGTTTTGATTATTTTATTGTTGATACTGTTAAGCTCGTTAACTCCTTCATCAGTGATGTCAACCTTTTTTACAAGTCTGTTATTTTTCGTATCAATCAAACGGGAAATAAGTTTTTTTTCTTCTAATTTATTGAGTATTCTGCCGGTATTTGCTCTGTCAAGTAAAAGCAGCTTTGCCAAATCTCTTTGGCAAAGCTGCGGATTACACATTATAGTGTCAAGAGTAGAATACTCTTCTGGTGTTAAGTCTATTCCCATATCCGTAAACTGCTGAATTGCATGGAATTTTATCATTCTTGCAGTTTGCTTTAATTCGTAAAAAATACTTTCTGTATAATGTGGTATTTGTTTTATATCTGTCATTTTATTATTTTCTTTATTATCTGAAACTATTGTTGTAAAAAAAATGTGTTGCATTTACAACAATATTATGCTAACATACTGTTATAAAAAAAGCAAGCAGATTATTTGTGAGGAATTAAAAATTGAAAAAAATATTAACAGTTTCACTATTGATAAGTGTTTTGGGTATGAATTTTACACCTGTTCTTGCAACAACAAAGTGCGGGAATGAAAATTCTCCAAAAGTCTTCAAGAGCATGATTAAAAAAAATAAAAAACAAAAATCTGATGCTTATAAGTATGCTTATGTAAATACTGAATGGTGGAACAATTTTAATGATTCTTTATTAACCGGATATATAAACAGAGCAATACAGCACAATTACGATTTAAAAATGGCAACATTAGCCGTAGAAGAATATTATCAAAATACAAAAATTCAGTTTGCTAAAGAATTACCTATGGCAGGTGTAGGATTTGCACCGGCACTTACAACAATGCCGGGTACACATAAATGGGATTGGTCTTATGCAACTCCGGCTTATGTAAATTATGAAGCAGATATTTTCCTGAAAAACAGAGATAAAACAAAATCCGTTAAAAAATTATACGAGGCTTCTCAATTGGACGAGAGAGCAGCTTATATTTCTGTTGCAGGTGCAGTCGGTACAGTATACCTGAATATTGTCAGAATAAATAAGATTATTGAATTACAGACAGAAATTGTTGATTTAAGAAAAGATATTTATAATCTTATGTTGATAAGCAATCGTGAAGGTCTTGTTTCTACTACGGATACAATCAGAGCAAATAAGTCACTTGTTGCAGGACAGAGTGAATTAATAGAACTTCAAAAACAAAAAGATATTCTGTTAAATGCTTTGGCGGTACTTATCGGAGAGAGTCCGGATAATATAAGTGAGCTTGACATTACTCCATATGAGAAAATTAATTTTACGGGCTTAATCCCATCTGAGATTTCTTCGGAAATCATTGTTCAAAGACCTGATTTTTTGAAAGCGGAAAAAATGGTTGAAAAAGCAGGAATTGATGTAAGAGTTGCAAGAAAAGAATTTTTACCGACAATAAATTTGACTGGACTTGCAGTATTTAATGCAAGTGAAATAGGCGGCATATTTTCAACAAAAGGTATGTTAGGAGCTTTGGCTGCCGGTGCTATATTGCCGTTATTCACAGGTGGGGCAAAGGTTGCTAATTTAAGATTAAAAAAAGTTCAATACGAAAGATTATTGCAGGATTATTACAAAACTAATCTGACGGCTATTCAGGAAATTAATGACGCACTTGTTTCCGTAAACAAGGATAAAGAAAAAATGCAAGAAACCTTGAAGCAAGCAAAATTAGAGCAGTCTGATTATAATCTCAATAAAAAGAAGTATGAACAGGGCGTAATATCAAGATTAGATTTAATTCAAATGCAGGAAAATCTGTTATCAATTGATAAGCTTGTAGCTCAACAAAATGTTGAATGTATGATTGATTATATAAGTTTATATAAGGCAGTTGGTAGTAAACTATAATTCTAAAATTTTGTGTATTATAGAGCTCTGAGTATTGAGCGGATATTTTCATCCGTAATTTTTAGTAATGCTACTGTGCGTTCGGTGTCATTTAAAGCCCCGAGTTTTTTCAATACTTCTGCTGTTTTTAATATTAGAGTTTGATTATCACATCTTAAAAGATTTTTAATTGCTTCCGTGTTATTAGAAAATTCAAGCGCAGTGTATACAAACGGACTATCTTCTGTTAATTCTTTGTCAGCCAAACTTTGAAGCTGTTTTTTATCCAATCTGTTTAGAAATTTTCTGATATCTTTTATTTCTGCTTGCGTGTTTTTATCTTCATCAAATAAATATTCGTCATTTTCTGTAAGGGTATTAAATTTTTCTTCTGCATTTAATAATACAACAGCAGATTTACTTGTAGGAGGATTAGAAGTCAGAGTTTCAAATATATTAAAAAGTTCAAAATTTATAACTTCATATAATCCTAAGATTTCTCCAAGTCCGTTTATAATATTATTTAATACAAGCAGACCGTTCTCATAATCAACATTAAGCAGTTCCTGCAAATCTATTATATAAGGAATAAACCCCGCAATATTTTCCGGCATGGTAGAAGTTTTCATAGCTGCCAATATTTTTTCCAATGCCTTGCGATTCCCGTACATCACAAGAAATTTTACCGCAGCAAGTTTTTCAAATTCATCTTCGCCGGATAATTTATTTATAGCATCGTCATAAGCTTCTGTATCGTTTAATATTCCGAGAGTAGCCGCACAATTTGCATTTAGACTTTCGTTATCAGTATAAGAATTTTCTCTGAGTAAGTCGATTGCAAGCGTATCTTGTACATATGAAAAGAATTTTGCACAATAACATTTTTCATTTTCACTGCCATTTTCAAACAATTCAAGCATTTCATCGGTCAAATCTTCATCCGCATATTTAGACAGTACTGATACAATAGCTTCATCATAAAACGGAGAATAATATTTCAAAAACGGTATTAAGTTGCGGTAATTCTTTTCATTGCAGGCATTATAAATCCTTTGTGCAACATTTTGCTTGATAAAATCGAACAAGTAATTGTCCTGTTCAACAAGTTCTTTAAAAACATCAACTTGGCAGAAATCAACAAGTTCTTTTGCAGCTTGCTCATATTCATTTTTATTTTTGCTAATCAAATTTTTTATTTTATTATTCATAACATTTTTCTCAATGTAAAGTTAAGTATATCCTAAATAGAAATATCTTGCAATGAGATAGATTGATTATTAATATTCCCAAAATTTCTTTTTCTGAGGTACAAGTGATGGTGTAGGTGCCTGATTTTTAACTTTTTTATGGTATTCAGGATCATATTTCGGAATCATAAAATTGTTATTATCACCGATATTATTATTGTAATTGTTATCGTTATAATAAATAGTGCTATTATTATAATTATTACTGTTATTATTATTGTTATTTTGTGGAGTATATTGTATTTTTATTCCTGATTTTTCTGTTTGCTTTGTCAAATTTGCCGATTTGTTATTTACCGGTTTTATATTAGTCGGTTTTGGATTGGTTGATTTTAGATTGGTCGGTTTTGATGTTAACGTTTTTGTATTTATCGTTTTTGTATTTTCGAACGAATCGTTTTTTTTTATATTTGTTTTTCCGTCAGATGAGAAAGCTCTTGCAGACAAGGCTTTTATATATTTATCGCCAAGGTGAGCATAATCAAACATTATGACACCGTTTGTTTTTAATTTTCTTGTTTCATGAATTTGGCGAATTAAATCTTCTTCACTTCCACCCATGAAAGTAACAAATAATCCTGCAAACAAATCTGTTTCCGGTTCTTTATAATTTTGAACCGTAGAAATTTGAGTATTTAAAGTTTTTGTATCACAAGTTAAAAACAAAGGTGTAAACCCGTTAATATAATGGTTTTGTGACCAATCTGCCCAATCCTGTAATTTTCTTGTGTAGGCAACATTTTTGTCAGGAAATATTACTGCACTAACGTAGATACCATGTTTTCTGCCGAGTATTCCTATATTTTTTACAAACTGAGTTACACTTTCCCTTCTAAATCTACTCCAAGCATACCATAAAGAATCACTCGTCTTTAAGGTTACAGGGTCTACTCCGTACTGAGCATTGAACATATTTCTTGCATTTTCTGTATACCCCCAATTCCCTGAAGCATATGTTGATATTGATTGCGGATAACGAATGTAATCAAGATTTATTCCGTCAGGTTTATATTCCGTAACTATTTCGGTTAATAATTTTTCTAAAAATTCCTGAACTTCTGGATTTGAAGGGTCGAGGAAATATCCGTTATGCTCCGACGCTGATGGAGTTGCTCCTGAAACAGTATATGCGGATAAGGTTTTGTTTCCCCATTCCGGTTTTACTGCAAGAATGTTTTTTTGATGTGATGCAGGCGGCATATTACCTACATAAAAAGTTTCAAACCATATGTGGACTTTTATGTTATTTTTATGTGCTTCTTCAATCCAAACTCTGAGCGGATCAAAGCCTATAAATTTCTCATTCTGTGATATAAATCCGTATTGTTCCATAGTTTTACTTGGGAAAATAGTCCTGCCATGAAAATATGTTTCAATAAAGATATTATCGATTCCGGCTTCTTTAATCCGTTTTATTGCCTCTGTAATCTGTGTATTACTTGTTTCTGTTGGTCTTAGCCATACTCCTTTAAACTCATTTGTTCGGAACGGAAGAACACTTTTTATTGCGTAATTTGCTGACTCTATTGCAAGTTGAGAATATTTCTGCATTTGATTTGGATTTTTTTCTCCTTTTCTCATATAATTTTCAGCTTCTCTTATATAAGATATAGGAGTTCTCCAATCATAGCCGGGATAAGACATTTTATAGTAATCAATCATTGTATTGGCTTCATCAATCTTTTTTAGAGCTTCATACATGTAACTTTGAGATGTTGTATATGTTGTTATTACTCCGCTGTTGTCATCGTAATAAATCTTTGTCCCTACGGTTATATTTGCATTAATCCAATTTTTAGCAGTTCCATGACCGCTTAAAACGGCACCATTTTCAGGAATAAATGAATCCGCACCGCTTAATTCCACAACGGTATTACCTTCAATAATTGCCTCTGTGCCAAATTCATTAGTACCGGTTCTTTCACCATAACGTGAAGTATAAAGCACTAATTGATTAGAACCTCTTGCACCAGGAAAACTTCTGCCTGCATAATTGGAGTATGGTGTAGGGTTTACCGCATTAAGTTCACGTCTTGATTGAGATAAAAGAATTTCACCGGCAGCAAATTGCGGTGCTTCATACATTGAAGCAAGTTCTTCTGCATAAATGCTATTTCCCCCTAATCCAATCAAAATTATAAATATAAATGTAATAATTATTTTTTTTAAGTTCATCCCTAGTTACTCCATACCCGCAATTTTTATCTGTAATCAAATTTGCTGTAATATATGTTTCTTATTGATTTAAGCTTTTCCGAAATTCCTTCTCTCAGCTCCGGATTTTGTTTTTGGGCTATTCTGTAATACTTTTTTGCTTTTTCAAAATCTCCGAATTTTTCGTATATTGTTGCTATTTTTAAGCTTGTCTGATAAGAATCTCCTAAACCGTTTTCATATGCTACAAGATAATATTTTAGAGCATTTCTATAATTCTTTCTGTAAAAATAATACTCCCCAAAGTAAAAATTTGCAAAAGGGTTAAGATTTTCTAAGTAAACGGCTCTTTTAAAATATTCTAATGCGGTATCATTATTTCCGAGCATGTCATGTATAATAGCTACTTGCGTAGCTGAAACCGCATCAAACATATTATACTCCAAAAGAAGCATATACTTTTCTAATGCTTTCATTAGATATGCTTCTTTTGTTGTTCTATCTTCATTCTCCATTCCCTGATAAAAAAATTCGTCAGCTTCTCTCTCTATAGTTTCTTTATCAATAACGGGTTTGGTATATTTATCTTCGTATGCTGCCATCTCAGGCATATTAGTTTCATTGTCAACCGCACAAACATTTTCTTGGCAAACTGTTAAATTAATCGCCAAAAACATAAATGCAATAACAAATTTAAACTTAGTGAGCATCAGTTGTTACGTTGTAGTATTTAATATCTTTCTCACCGAAAAATGCACCATCCTCAGCAGGATCGATATAATTAAAGAATGATCTTGTTCCGTCAACTATGCTGTTCCAAACTTTGTTGTGGTTGTAATATTTCAATTCAGGTCTGAATTTATTACTTGCATAATATTCTTTGCCGTTTTTATTTGCTTTGTGCATCTGGATATAATTGTTAGTAGCATCAGAATACCCATAATTATCCAAATATTGGATAGATGTACTTTCATTAAATCCAACAGACGCAATAGCCGGCATAGCAACAGCCAAAATTCCAACAACTAATAAAATTTTCTTCATATTGTAATTTCCTCTATTCTATATCATAATATCATTTTTTTTAGAACTTTGCAATATTATTATAATTTCTTTACAAGAAAAAAAAATGTACTATTTGTATGATTTTTTTATAATTTCTTCTAATTTTTCCAAAAGTTGATTTTCAGGTACTTTGGCAACAATTTCCCCTTTTTTAAAGATATAACCTTCTCCTATGCCGCCTGCAATACCAAAATCAGCATGTCTTGCTTCTCCCGGCCCGTTGACTGCACATCCCATTGTAGCTATTGTTATCGGTAAATCAAAATCTTTAAATTTATTTTCAACTTGTTTTGCTAAATCTATTAAGTTTATTTGTGTTCTTCCGCATGTCGGGCAAGAAACAAAATTTATCCCTTTTTGTTTCAATCCTAAACTTTTTAATATATCAATACCTGCCGTTACTTCTTCAACAGGATTTTCGGTTAAGGATACTCTTATTGTATCGCCTATCCCCTCTGCAAGCAATGTTCCAAGTCCAACGGCAGACTTTATAATCCCGCCTCTCATTGTCCCAGCTTCAGTTACACCTAAGTGCAGCGCATAAGGAATTTTATCTGCGATAGAGCGGTAGGCTTCTATTGTTGTATAAACATCAGAGGATTTTAGAGAAACTTTTATTAAATCAAAGTCTAAATCTTCTAATATTTTTATGTGTCCTAAGGCACTTTCAACCATCTTTTCCGATAACGGAATATCTTTTTCAATTAAATCTTTTTCAAGAGAACCTGCATTTACGCCTATTCTGATTGGGATATTTTGCTGCTTTGCAAGTTTTACGACTTTTTCAACATTTTCTCTTTTACCGATATTTCCCGGATTAATTCTGAGTGCGGATATTCCGTTATTTATACATTCTATTGCTAACCTGTAATCAAAATGTATATCTGCTACAAGCGGAACAGCAGTTCTTTTAACAATATCTTTAATAGCGGCAGCCGCATCTTTATTAAGTACGGCAAGTCTCACTATATCACAACCTTTTTGTGCAAGTTCATTAATTTGTTTACATGTACTATCAACATCACGTGTATCTGTATTACACATAGACTGCACACTAATCGGTGCATCTCCACCAATTTTTACATCCCCGATATTAATTTGTTTTGAAGGTCTTCTTTTAATCATAATTTTATGATATCATAAAAACAGAAGGAGAAATAAGATTTATGAAAGTTGCAGTAATATCTGATATCCATGGGAATTGGCAAGCGTTAGAGAGTGTTATAGCAGATTATCAACAGGAGGGTTGCGAGAGAGTTTTATGTCTTGGCGATTTAGCAATGGCAGGACCTCAGCCGGGTGTTGTTATTGATTATATTATGAACAGAGCAGAAAATTGGACTGTAATAAAAGGTAACACAGATAAAATGATTGCCGAATTTGATTTACAGATGTATGATAAACTCGGCAAAGATTTTCCTGTTATGGCGAATGCCCTTTTGGATGATGTTGATATTATTGAAAAAGATAAAAAAGATTTCTTAAATTCTTTACCTGAGCGTAAGGAATTAATGATTGAAGGTGTCGGAGTTTTAATGGTACATGGTTCTCCAAGAAGAATAAATGAAGATATATTACCAAATATGCCTATATCGGAAGTTCAGGAAATGATAGAGGGTGAAACTTCTGATTTGATATTATGCGGACATACACATATCCCATGCGGATACCAAACTTTGACTAAACAAACCGTAATAAATGTAGGCAGTGTCGGGCGTCCGTTAACAGGTGTTCCGAAAGCAAATTATGCGATAATTGATTTTGACAGCGGTTCATTTACTGTTGAACACAGAGAAGTTGAATACGATTTCACTCTTGCCGCAGAAATTATCAGAGCAAGAGGATTTGAAGGTGCAGAAGAATTATCTGACTTGCTTGTAATGCCTTTAATCAGACATTTATAATTTAACGGTTATTTTTGTATAATCTGGTTTTTATTCCGAGTTTTGCAAGTCGGTAAAGTATGCTTACTACAATTACCTGTAAACCGTATTTACATGACCGTAAAAAATTTATTGAAGATACTTCTTTTGTATATTTTGTCGGGCACGATATTTCACCTATTTTGTAATTATGGTAAAACATAAGAGCGATAATTTCGTTATCAAATATAAAATCATCACTTAAATCTTCAAGGGGTAGTTCTTTTAATATTTTGGTATTATAACCTCTAAAACCGGTATGGTATTCCGATAGCTTTTTATTCATAATTACATTTTCAAAAGCCGTCAAAAATTTGTTTGCTATGAATTTATACAGAGGCATACCGCCTTTAAGAGCGGAATTCCCTAACATTCTTGAAGCAAGTACCGCATCATATTCTTCAAATGCAATCATTGATGCAATAGCCGGTACTAATTTGGGCGTATACTGATAATCCGGATGCAGCATCACAACGATATCTGCTCCGGATTTCAAGGCTTCTTTATAACAAGATTTTTGATTGCCGCCATATCCTCTGTTTTTTTTATGTTGAATTGTTTTTATGCCAAGTTCTTTTGCTATTTTTAATGTTTCGTCTTGCGAATTATCATCAACAAGAATTATCTCATCCACAAAAGTTTGGTATATCTCATCATAAGTCTGTTTCAAAGTTTTTGCCGCATTGTATGCAGGCATGATAACGACAACCTTTTTGTCATTAATCATAATTAATCTTCTGTTGTCGCAGCTTCTTCCAAAACTTCTGTTCTGATAGAAGTTTTATCAGAACCTAAGGATTTGTTTTTGAATTTGCTTACTTGTCTTATAAGTTTATCTGCAAGCAAGTCAATACTTTCATACATTGAATCAGCAGCTTCTTCGCATCTTACAACACCGGTATTCATTTTGCAGCTAACCTCTGCTACATGTTTACCTGTTGCTGAAGGATTTTTAATAACTGATAAAACTACATCAATTCCTTGTATTTGGTCTGAATGAGTAGTGACTTTACCGATTTTTTCTTTTACATAAGCCTTAATTGCTTCTGTAATTTCAATGTTTCTACCATTAACGTGAATATACATTTATACCTCCATGTCAAAATACTGCTTACTCAGTATAACACAATTAATAAAATTTTTAAAGTGCAAATAAGATAAGTCAGAATAAAAATATTGTATATTTTTGTAAACTTAATTATTTAATTTATCAATATTTTTTAAATAATTTTTTTTATATAAACACAGGAATTTTAATTCTAACAGGGGATATTTATTATATTTATTGAAAGGAGTATTTCATGCCAAGACCACTTAACATTAATTTTAATTCATCTTTTATGAAGAGTGAACCTAAAAAAACTGAACCGCTCAATCACACAGAACGCTCATACTACAATAATAACGAGAAACCAAATTGGAATGATGAGTTAAACAAGGCGATAAAAGGAGTTGCCAGAGTAGAAACCAAACCATATGCTGCATTTGACGAAGGTGAACCGATAAGTACAGAAACCGTGTACTATGATTCACAAGGACACAAACTAGCTTCGGTATTTAATGTCAGATCAAAAACCAGTGATACATACAATTATAATATTCTTAAAACCCAAGATGGGAGTTATATCGATTGGGATATGGATGGTAATATTGATTGCAAAGATATAGTTACGAAAGCTTAAATTTTAGTATCGCAACAAATTACATGTTAGTATAAAATTCTAACTTAATACAATAAACATAAGGCGGAAGATATTCCGCCTTATTGTTTGTTATAATTTTAACTAAGCTTCTTCTTCCTCTGTTAAAAATTGCTGTAATTCAACATCAGGAGTACCGATTACACGAACTAACTCTAATACTGATGCTTTCATTTGACATTTTTGTGATGAACCGCTAAAGAAATCTTTATAGAAACATCCTTCACAATTACATCCTCTTTTATAACATTCCAATGCAGTCGTAGTCCATCTTCTTACCGCTACTGCTCTACCCATATCCCTACTTCTAAACAATTTATATAATCTCCAATTATTATCTACTCACCTTGTAAAAAGATACTAAGGGAAATTTTTCATCCCTTTAATCTATCCCCTCAGGCTTTCCGCCTATCCATAACAATATGATATTTAAAGCGTTAAAAATTTTCAATAGCCGAACATGTTATTGTGAATATTTGTTAAGAACAAGTGTAACCTTTACTATTATTACTTTTTCGGGTTTTTATAAACCTTAATCATGGTCTATGGCATGGTTTGTGTTATATTAACTCATGAAATCATGCAACTGACATGTGTTTCCATGGTTTAATATTGTATTAAGTTTTGTAAAATATTTAGATAATAGGATAAAAACGGTATATATGATTACAAAAATTGAACTTGATAAATTAGCGGATAAGTACGAAAAAGAATACTTTATTAATTCAGATCCTGTTCAATTTCCGCATATATACAAAACAAATAAGGATATTGAAATTGCCGGTTTTATTTCATCTCTGGTAGCTTATGGTTCAAGAAAAGTTTTTATAAAAAAACTTCAGCAGTTGTTTGAGATAGCAAATAATGAGCCTCTCAATTTTATTTTAAATTTTGAAAAAGGTATTTTGGGTGATTTTAATTATCGTTTTGGCAGGACTGAGGATTTTGAGAATATTTTTACTGTAATGAAAGAGTTATATTCAAAAGATGGCGGCTTAGAAGAACTATTTAAGTATGCGTACAGTGAAACAAAGACTTTGCGGGATGTTAGATTTTTTAAGACTGTAACCGATTATTTTTATTCACGGGTAAAATCAAACGCAGGGCAGGGTTTTTATTTTATGATTCCAAATCCTGAGAACAACGGTGCAATGAAACGTATGAATATGTTTTTGAGGTGGATGGTCAGAAAACCGCCTGTTGACTTTGGTATTTGGGATTTTATCCCGTGTTCTGAACTTCTTATACCGCTTGATGTTCATGTCGCAAGAGTATCAAGAGAAATGGGTTTGCTTACAAGAAATTCCAATGATTTTAAAGCAGTTATAGAATTGTCTGATAATCTGAGAGCATTTAATCCTGAAGATCCGATAAGATATGATTTTGCAACCTTCGGCTACGGGGTTTCAGAGGCTAATCAATAACGATTTCTTTTTCATTTTTGTAAGTTACATATCCTAAGTTAGCCTTTGGCGGTTTACGTAAATATTTTCGTTTTGTATAAATAACACCGACCTTAGAAGATTTTGAACCGACAGAATACTGTTTTGCAAGTTTTGCACATTCTAAAATTAGTTTATCCGGTGGGTTTTCTCCTCTCAAAAGTACATGAGAGCCGGCACAGTCTTTTGTGTGAAACCACAAATCTTCATCCTTAGATAATTTTGATACTATATAATCGTTTTGTCTGTTATTTTTGCCTATGTATATTGTAAAATCTCCACGATTTATTTTTTCGGGTTCAACAGCATTTATTTTTTCTTTTTGTGTATTTTCTTCCGAAAGTTCAGGCTTTATTTCAAGTAAATCTTCATAAGTATTTGAATTTAATAAAGAATATTCAAGCTGCTCCAAATATGATTTAAGCTGAGTGAATTCTTCATTTAATTCCGTTAATTTTTGTTTTGAGGTTTTACCTTTGTTATACAATTTATAAAACTTATTTGCATTATCTTTCAGGGTTTTTGTTTCATCAAGTGCAATTTCAATATTTTTATTATTTTCGTAATCAAACACACTTGCAATATCTGTATAATCTTTAAGATTGTACAAATTTGCCATAATTAAATCACCGTAAAGTCTGTATTTGTCGCAATTTACTTCCCTTTTAATTTGTTCTTGCATTTTTTCTATTGAAAGGTTTGTCCGTTTCAATTTTTGTCTTGTAAGGGTCAGAAGATGTGTTTTTAAACTTTTAAACTTGTCTTGTTCCTGATAATAGCCGTAATAATTATCTATCATGGAATTTATACTGTCTTGTTTTGCTGCATCAGGCAATAAATTTTGAAACAAAGAATATTCTTTATAATCTTCGCTGATTACGGGAGAAAGATTATTTAGCTCGACGTAATTTTTTAGTTCCTGCAAAGATTTTCCCCTGCAAAGATTAGAAAAATGTTTTGAAAATAAAAAGAAATCTTCGCTTAATGTGTCATAATTAACTCCGCCATTATAAGTTAAAATATCTGTCTTATTTTGTTTTGGCGGGTAAATGTACGGCAGAGTGCCTGCCAATTCTCTTTCTCTGCTTTTTTCGGCACCTACGTTATGAGCACATCCTAAAATAATATTCGTATCGTGATTGTATAAAATTATGTTTGAGTGTTTTCCCATCAACTCAACTGCAAGACACAGATATATTTTTTCATTTAATTCATTATACGTTTCTATATACAGTTCAAAAATTCTTTCATTATTCGGCTGATTAATTTTATCAATTTTAGAATTTTCAAGATATTTTCTTAACAGCATACAAAACATTGGCGGTTTTTTAGGAATTTCTATTCTGCGTTTTTCTTCGTTTTCTTTGCTCATAAAACAAATATGGTGCAGTTGAGGATTTATATTTATGTATAATTTTTTTGTTTCGCTGTTATTTCTGACAGTGAAAATAAAATCCCGTCTTGTCGGCTGCTGTATTCGCTGAATTCTTGCACCCTGCAAAAATTCACGACTTTCCGCAACAAATGCTTTTAGTGTTAATCCGTCAAAAGTAATCATAAAAATATTGTACAACAAATGTTGTACAATATTTATAAAATTTGTTTATATACGATTAAATTACCAATGATTGAAAAAGCTATTATATTTAAAGGAATTAAATCTCGGATCCATGGTGTTGTATCCGCTACTTACATACATGCCGCCGAAACTATCCCACATTCCGCCACTGCAGCAGCAACGCCCGAAACGATTATTATAAAGGCTTTCTGTGAAATAACCTGCCTGCATTGTATTTTGCAACGCAGCTTGAGAATCTCCGCCGGAAATATACTTTGCCATATATGCAGAACTACATCCGGTATCTCTGAATACGCTGTCTGCAACATGTGTTGCCATTGCATTACCCATGAGGTTTGTTCCTGCATTTTGCATTCTGCCGCCAATAGTGTTGCCGTCACGTTTTGTCATATCGACACCGACTTGTGCAATATCGTTTAAATATGCCATGGTTCTGTTAAAAGATTCTATACTCATAGTTCTTCTCTCATTTTATCTATTATATATATATTAAGTACATATTGATAAAAAAATTGACTTTTATTTTTACTATATTAAGAAAATGTAACAAATCAGATATATAATAATCTGTTCACTATTTGTAATTTTTAGTATAATAAATTTGTAAACCTTAATTATGGGAGAAAGTTATGGAAAAATTCGGGCTTATAGGTTATCCTTTGGGACATTCAATGTCGGCGGTTATACATAAGGCTGGTTTTGAGAGTCTTGGTGTAGATGCCTCATATGAAATTTTGGAAACTTCTCCTGAGAATTTGATTGATAGAATAAAGGATTTAAAAAGGAATGGATACTCGGGATTTAATGTAACAATACCCCATAAAGTCCCAATGGCACTTTTTGTTGAATCAATAGATAAATATGCGGATATCACCGGTGCAATAAATACTGTAAAGGTTAATTCTGACAGAAGTTTTACCGGTTATAACACTGATGTATTAGGATTTGAAGCAGCTATACCAAATAGTGTAAATTTATCCGGTAAAAAAGCTGCATTGCTTGGTACAGGTGGGGCAAGCAGGGCAGCAGTTTTAGGTTTATCTGATAAAGGTATAAGTGAGATTGATGTTTATACGAGAAATATTCCGAACGCAATAGATTATATGGCATATTTGAGAAGAAAATTCCCACAGATAACA
>Ga0247611_10003528_pt1 | contig 23034 bp, 28 predicted proteins | sample 177DNAGHGhighgp2_FD_192422 | JGI IMG/M metagenome (GOLD analysis project Ga0247611, IMG submission 192422) | Sheep rumen microbial communities from Palmerston North, Manawatu-Wanganui, New Zealand - 1770 DNA GHGhigh gp2 | ecosystem: Host-associated > Mammals > Digestive system > Stomach > Rumen... | reverse complement strand
TTTAGCAGATAAAGGAGAAATAGAAATTCTTAAAGATTTAAAAATTTGATATCTTTCCCAAGATTTATTTCGAGAATCTAGAGAAAGAACAGTATTAGAAGAAATGATGACAACATTTCCAGAGGTAACTAAAAGGGTAGAAAGATTAGATGAAATAAAAAAACTACTAGATACAGAGGAATGAGATTGAATAGCTCTTTTAGAAGAACAATGAGAGATAATTGAATGGATGCTCATGAATGAAGCATATCAAAAATATGATCTTCAAAAAGATATACTTCAATATTTCTGATTTACAAAAGAACAAATGAGTTTTAAGATTTCTCAACTTTCATGATGAGAACAAACAAAAGTACAAATAGCAAAATTTTTAATTCAAGATGTAGATCTTTTAATATTAGATGAACCAACAAACCATCTTGATATTGAATGAATTATGTTCATTGAACAGTTTTGTAAAATGTGGAACAAGGCACTAATATGTATTTCACATGATAGAAAGTTTTTATGAACAGCATTTACAAAAGTGATAGAAATTTTAAATAAAAAACTCAATCTTTATTATTGTTGATATGAAGACTTTTTGATAGAAAAGAAAAAAAACGCGGATATTTATCTAAAAAATTATACAGCACAACAAAAATATCTTCAACAGCAAGAGAGGTTTATAGAGAGATTTCGTTATAAATCAACAAAAGCTTCCCAGGTTCAAAGTAGAATAAAAATGCTTGATAAAATGGATAAACTACAAGCACCGGAAGATGAATATCAATCACATGCACCAAATCTTCAAGTTAAACGAAGACTTCCGGAGACTTTGGTAAAATTATCTGAACTTTCAGTAGGATATTGAAATAAAATATTAGTAAGTCTTCCTAAAGAGTTAGAAATAACGAAAGCTATGAAAATATGAATTATAGGGAAGAATTGAGTATGAAAAACAACACTATTAAAAACTATTCTATGAGAAATAAAACCACTATATTGAGATGTTCGAATCCATGAAAAAGTAAGTATATGATTTTATTCTCAGATAGCGGATGATTTGGATTTTTCTGCTACAATTACGGAAGAATTGGTAGGGCCATGAGTTTCTTATAAAGAAATGATGTCATATCTTTGAGCACTTCGTATCGATCAAGAAAAAGCAGATCAAAAAATTTGATTATTATCGTGATGAGAAAGATCAAAAGTTGCATTAGCCAAAATGTTATTATCTCACCCTGATATTGTAGTAATGGATGAACCAACAAACCATCTGGATTTAAGCTCAAAGGAAGCAGTAAAAGAAATGTTGGCATGATTTAATGGAGTAAGTCTTATTGTTTCGCATGATAGAGACTTTCTTGAATCAACATCAGAACTTTTACGAGTAATAAAAGACTGAAATCTTACTGTTTTCCATTCTTTTGATAGAGGATTTAATGAAATAATGAAATAAAAAATAGCTCTTTTTTTAAGAGCTATTCTTTTAATAAAGAAATTATAACTAAGCTGAGTGCTTTGGAGTATAAACAGATTTATCGAATGCAAGTATTCCGATAAATATTGGATTTAAGAATAATAATCCTAATCCAAACCAACCAGAATGTCCAAATCTTTTTGATATATCAAAATAAGATACGATAGTCATTATAAGAAACAATGGAGGGAATAATAATGATAATACCCATCGTCATGACCTTCAAGCCATTTTAAATCGTAGATAAATGTCGTAAAATGGGATAATTGCTCCCCATCCTGGAAGTCCCGCTTTTTCAAACATTCTCCATCGACAGATGATTGTCCATACAAAAATAATACAAGAAGTAACAATATCACTAGTACTCATTTGCATTGCTGACATAAAGTCTCAATTGATTGAATCAGAAACTCATCAGAAATCAAAAGAGTCTATATCTAATGATTCTGAATCTAAATTCCATGAATCAGAAATGTCGTTAGTTTCTCATCCAAAATCTCCATTAATTACTTCTTCTTCAGGATAAGTAGTAGTGTCAACAGCTTCAATGTCTTCGGTTACTTCGACAGCTTCATCAAGAGTTTCTGCCTCAAAAGTGTTTTCTTCTTCTAGCATTTTTTATAATAATAGAAAATAAAAAAATAACTTTAATAAAAGCATGCTACTTATTTTATAGATTCTTTCAAGCTAAAATAGAGGTTCTTAAATGATTAATCCAATAGGACAGTGATCAGATCCCTCAACACTATCATAATGAATAATATCAATCACTTCATTTTTCATATTTTCAGATATCCAGAAATAATCTAATCTCCGTCATATATTTCTAGGTCTAGCTCAAGCTCTATAACTCCACCAAGTATATTTATCCTTTATATCAGGATATTTCATCCTAAAAGCATCTATAAATCATTTTTCTTCCATTTTATCCATTTTTACCCTTTCTTCAGGAAGAAAACCAATAGAATTCTCATTTTCTTTAGGTCTTGCTATATCAATAGGACGATGACAAATATTAAAATCTCACGTGGTGATGACTTTTTTTCATTGTTGAACAAGTGATACACAATGATCAATGTATTGATCATAAAAATCTAATTTATAACTTAACATCTCAGTTCCATCAGCTCTAGTTCCTCAGTTTGGAAAATAAATATTAAACAAAACATAATTATCCCAAGAAAGTGAAGTAACTCTTCAGTCATCATTAAAACAACTAGGATTGGCAAAAATATTTTCCGTTTTTGTTGAGGGAATTGTTTTTTTATAAAAAATAGCTGATCATGCATATCAAGGTCTTTCAGAACGGTGCCATACATAATTGTAATCTTGAAATCAAAATCTTATTTCTGTAGGAATTTGATTTTCAAAAGCTTTAACTTCCTGTAAACAAAGGATATCTGGATCTTCCTTTTTAATTTCTTCAATAAAATTCTTTTTTAAAACAGCTCTAATTCAGTTTACATTCCAAGAGATGATTTTCATAAAAGGAAGAGAAAAATATAAAAACTATAATTCTGTGACTCAAGCCAAAATTTTAGGTCAATTGTCTGTAATAAGGATAGTGTATTCCCATTGTGCTCAAAGATCTCATTTTCTACAATATAAATTCCAATCATTTAGTTCTCCATATACAACATCATCGGATTCAATAGCAGTAATAGGTTCAATAGCGACAACCATTCATGGAATCCATTCAATCTTTTTCATTTGTACATTAGGATAGTTATAGAATAGTGGTTTTTCATGAACAGCATTTCAAACTCCATGTCAACATAGAGTTTTTATGACTTCAAATCCATCGTTTTTTACACGATTATAAATAACTTTAGATAGGTAAAATGCAGATTTTCATATTTCAATAGATTCAATTCCAGCGTCTAAAGCTCATTTTGTTGTTCCAATAAGATCTGCTCATAAAGGATTTAGAGCATCATCTCAAATGATAATACTAATCGCGGCATCAGAAAATCATTTTTTATAAATAATTCACGCATCAATTTTTAATAAATCTCCATTTTTTAGAATAGTTTCATCAGGAATACCATGAACAACACAATCGTTAACAGATAGACAAAGATTAGCAGGAAATCCATCATAATTCTTAAAAGCTCATTTAAGATTTCTTTTATCGAGCCATTTTTGTGATAAATCCTCAACTTCTAAAAGAGTCATTCATGCTTTTGTATGTTCTCTTAGATAATAGAGCATTTCAGTAAGATACGCACAGGAATCAGTAATATTTTGAATTTGATCTGGTGTTTTTATTAAATTATTCATCATTTTGTAAATTTTCAGATAACAATAAAATATATTATTTGTTTCAAGTAGATCATAATCCTCAAGCCCCTCTTTCAGAAGGATAGAGATCTGCAAAATTATCGAAACAATCTTTATCAACTTTTACTTCTATTCAAGGAATTTTTTCACTTCAAAAATTGTTTTCTCACCAATGGTGTGGCGCAAATTCTAATTGACAGAGTCTAGTATATTTTTCGATACTAATAGGTTTGTCAGTGAAATTATAAATTTGCATAAAATATTCTCATCTATAATCAGAATCAATCAATGCTACACTATTTCATAGCATAAGTCAATTTTTACAAGGAAGAGAACTTCTTGCATAAATTTTACAACACCATCAAACAGGCATAACAGTTTTTATTCAACTTGGAATAAGCTTTAATTCTCATGGTTGTAGTGTGAAATCTTCGGAAGTTTTAATATCCCATCAAATTGATTCGGGAGTTTTTCTGACAGGTAGCAAATTTTCATCATAAGTACAAATAAGAATGTTCTCCATACTATTTTCATATCAAATAAACAAGAATTAGTGTAATGAAGTAATAAGTTAATGCAAGGTTAAAAAAACAAGAAAAAACACGACTAACGTGCAAAAAACAAGAATAAATATTTTTGTTATTCTATTTCTCTATACCATTTTAGAATTTCTTGATACTGTTCATTCCAACTAAAACGTTTTTCTGGCATTTTTTGATAATCTTTATTTTTTAGTTTTCTAATAGCTTTACACAAAGAAGCTTTATTTCAAGACTTAAAGAAAATAACATCTCCTCCGACCACTTCAGGTAAAGAAGCAACGCAAGTTGTTATCAAAGGAGTTCATAATGCGAGGGTTTCGGTATGTACAGATCAAAATCCTTCAGATAAGGAGGGAGCAATTACTCAATTAACATTGGCAACTAATGATCTTAATTCGTTTTTAGGTAGCCCATTCCAAATTTTTATTCTTCATTTATCTTTAGGTGAAAAATTTTCAATGATTCTTGCAATTTTTCCTTTTATATAGGAATCTCTATTTGCTGGAATAAAATTAAAAATAATTTGAGTGTCCTTATTTTCCTTTAATATTTGTGGTATTGATTCAACGAGTAAATCAATTCCTTTAGAAATTCATGTGTGTCAAAAATAAAGAAGTGTCCAATATTTTTCGAGTCAAAATTTCTTTTTTATATTATCAGATTCTTCATCACTTACCTGGTTTTTATTCCAAAATTGATAGTCAACTCCATTATATGCTAAGAATAGTTTTTCATCTTTTATTCAATAATTAGTCCTTAAACTATTTAAGGTATAACAGGAAACACAATGATATTTATCATAAGGTAATGAAAAAATAATCCATTCAAATAAACGATAAATCCACGCAGTTTTCCAAGATTTGTAGAGATTCCACAATTTTCAAAATATTTCATGTACAGTAATAAGTACTTTTTTGTGAAAAATGATTCATAACAAACTTGCTGGAATCGCTCATCAGTAAGTACTTGTATGTATTCCTATAATATCCTTATTATTTTTTAGTATTTTAATTCACTCCAGGAATCAATTCCAAATAAAAGCTTTCCTAGATTTTCAGCTTCTAATAATGGAAATATTTCAAGATTTTTCACTCTTTTTTAGAGAGGAATCATAGTGTGAGGTAAGTACTATAACTTTATATCAAGACGACAAACTACGATTAATGATCTGCTCAAAAACCGTTTCAACTCCTCATTTATGTGGGAGATAATAATCTAAGATATAAAGTAGTGTTTTCATATAAATCTGTATTGTTAATTCTTAATATTCAATTTTGTCTTCTTTTTTCTTCCATTCTTCAAAAACTTTTATGGCGTTTTCTTTGCTAAGAGTATGTATAGGTAAAGTTCTCTCGTTAAGTTCTTTTTCAAGTTCCTGGTAGATGAAGTCATCATCAAATCATATTTCAGCGGCATCTTTTCTTGTATTAGCAAAGTAGATAGCTTTTGGTCTTGCCCAATAGATTGCTCATAGACACATAGGACAAGGTTCACAGCTTGTATAAATAATACATCCATCTAATTGAAAAGTTCCTAAATTTTTGCAGGCATCTCTAATGGCAACAATTTCAGCGTGCGCTGTTGGATCATTCTCAGAGGTAACATGGTTGGCTCATTGCCCTACAATTTTTCAATCTTTAACAATAATTGCACCAAAAGGACCTCATTTTCCTTCTCTCATATTTTCTAATGAAAGTTCAACCGCTTTACTCATGAAATATTCGTGATCCATAATATATATGCTAACATACTAAAATAAAAAAATACAACACACTAATCTCAATATCGTTTTTTTGGTTGAATTCAAGAAAAAAACAAAATATTTAATCGTTGTTGAATTATTTGGCAGTTTTCCATATAAGTAGTAAAACAAATAATAAAAAACATGGAAATAATAACCCAGCAAGAAAAAAATGATCTAATTAATGATCTTATTGCCTACTATCGATTTTGTAAAAGAGATACGCGTAATCATATCTTTAATGCTATAGCTTTTAAGAAAAGATATAATAATGGCGCTTCACAAGAAGAGTTGAATCAAATTAAAATTTCATATGAGAATAGCAAAGAAAGATATGGGTATTTGTTGACAAAAATATCAGAGGTTGTATGTCTAAAAATAGATAGTAATCTAGTCTCTTTAGAAAAAAAAGAGCATATGATTAATGCTTTACTTATGCATTACGAAATCTATGTTAAAGGAAAGTATTACAGAGTACGCGATTCTGCTAGAAGATTATTAGTAGCTAGAAAAAAAGAAAACTACCCACAAGAACAACTTGATAGACTTAATAAGGAGTTTTTAGAGGATAAATTCGTTTATAAAAAGTACAAAAAAAGGTATTCTATAGCAAAAATTCTCAAGCAGCAATTATCTAATCAAAAAGAAGGTGAATAAACCTTCTTTTTAAAAATGAATATGGCGTTATCTTCACATTTTATTTATACTCATAGTTTTTTATTTCAACAATATCTCAAATGGATAATCAAATCTTTTCTGCGGTTCAACTATTAGCTTCAATAACATAACTTATTTTTATTTCAGAGTCCGGTGAATATCATGGACAATCTTCATTTTCTCAACACGGTTCTGCCTGATTGATGCTGATAACTCTATAATCTTCATCTAACCAAATCATGTCTAAAGGTACAAGAGTATTTTTCATCCAGAAAGAATGATAACCGGGAATTCAAAAAACGAAAAGCATAGCTTGATTGTCAGGGATTTGTTTACGAAACATATAACCTAAAGTTCTTTTTTCTGGAGTATCAGCTATCTCTAATTCAAAACAGCTTTCTTGAAAACAAAATTCAGGTTGTTGAATCTCAAAATTTGTTTTTTTAACAGCCGCATGGAAAAAGAAAAAAATAATAATGAGTATTTTTATTCAAATAATAATACAAGCCCATTTTACAAATTCATGTAAAAATCTTTTATTCTCATCTTTCTTTTTTGTATCTTTTTCATCTATTTCTTTTTTTTGAAAATTCTTTTCACGTTTCATAGCTAAAATAGCGAATTTATAAAAATTATAATTGCAATTCTCTACTAGATTTCTATACTAAATCAAATTTTTATCTATTTGCTTAATAATTGCAATGACACAAGTTCAACTTAGTGAAAAGGAAGTAAGAATTTGAAAAATCAAAAAATTACAATCTATGTGAATTCATCCTTATGCACAATCATTTCATAAAACACATTATATTTGAGATATAATAAAAGAGAGCGAAGGAAAAGAATTCCGTGAAATTGAAACAATTATTGAAAATCCAGAAAATCAAGTATCAACAGCATGAAGAGTTATGCTTTATCGTTCCCACTGAAAGTTGGCTTTTGCAAAAATCCTTGATAGTACAGAACAAATTCAGTTGATGTTTCATAGAGATCAATGTAAAATTATAAAAACTGAAAAGCAAGAAGATGGAAAAATGAAAGATATTTCAGTAGAATCACTCGAAATTCCAGAAAGTGAAACAGGAGTAATGACTGCCTATAAATTTATGGAAAAAATGGTTGATATATGAGATTTTATCTGAGTTAAATGAGAAATTTTTAGAACTCATAAAGGGGAACTAACTATTTTTGTTTCAGAATTTAAATTCCTCTCAAAAGCAGTTCGTCCATTGCCAGAAAAATTTCATGGATTAAGCGATCAAGAAGATTTATATAGGAAAAGATATCTTGATATGACTATGAATCCAGATACATATAAAAGATTCTTATTTAAATCAAGATTTTACCAAGTATTAAGAGATTTTTATCGCAAACATTGATTTACAGAAATTCAAACTCCTATCTTAGATAATGCAGCTTCATGAGCAGCAGCAAGGCCATTTATCACCCATCATAATGATTATGACGCAGATGTATATCTTAGAATAGCATTTGAAACATCATTAAAAAAAGCAACCGTTTGAAGATTTGAAAGAGTATTTGAAATAGGACAAGATTTCAGAAACGAATGATCAGATCCTTCACATCTCCAAGAATTTACACAGGTAGAGCATTATGCGGTATATCGAAATTACGAAGATAATATGCATTTTACTGAAGAAATGTTTGATTATATTTTTGATGAATTAGGAATTCCAAGGACATTGAAAGTTAAAGATAAAGATTGAATAGAAAGAGAAGTTGATTTCACAACTCCATGGGAAAGAATTGATTATACAAAATGAATATATGATGCATGTTGAATCGATATTACAAAGTATGGTATTGATGATGCAGACAAATTAAGAAACGATATTCTCGCAAAATGAATTACTTTTGAGGGGATAGAAGATATGTGAACGACAACATTGATAGATTATCTCTATAAGAAGGTATTAAGACCTAAAATTATAGGACCTGCATTCATATATAATTATCCTGTAATTATGCAACCATTAGCAAGAATATCAGATGCTGATGCATGAATTGTAGAACAATTCCAACTATTAGTTAATGGATGGGAAATATGTAAAGCATATTCTGAGTTAGTTGATCCGTTACTTCAACAAGCAAATTTTGATAAACAAGCCGAAGCAGCAGAGAAATGAGATGATGAAGCAACAAGTTGAGATGATGCGTTTGTAGAAGCAATGGAGTACTGAATGCCACCACAATCATGATTTGGAATGTGATTAGAAAGAATATTAGCTATATTAACAGAACAAGAAAATCTAAGAGATGTTGTAATGTTCCCATTAATGAAATTAAAAAACTGAGAAGATTCAACAGAAGAAAAATAGAAAAACATTATTAAAAAAAGTGCATAGATTGTCTATCTATACACTTTTTATTTTAATTACTATTTTTTTTAGACAAATATTTATGCTTTATCCATTCATAAAGCATAGGACAAAGAGAAATTAAGATAATAAGGATAATAACAAGACTGAAATTTTTTTGTACTGCTGGCATACTTCAGAAAAAATATCAACCGTAAACAAATAATGAAGACCAAAAAAATCATCAAACGATATTGAATGAAATAAATTTCTTATATTTCATTTTTCATACTCAAGCAACAAAAGGAGCAAACGTCCTAATGATAGGAATAAATCTAGCATAAATAATTGTCTTTCATCAATGTTTCTCATAAAAAGCTTGAGTTCTCTCAAGATATTCTTGTTTTATTCGCTTATATTTTCCACTAAAAACCTTTTTACCTAAGAATTTACCTATCTCATAATTTGTAGTGTCTCCTAAAACAGCAGCAAAAAATGCTAGTAACCAAAGGATATGAATATCTACTCAATTAGCAGGATTCCCAGCTAAAGCTCAAGCTGCAAAAAGTAATGAATCTCACGGAAGAAACGGCATAATTACGACACCAGTTTCTATAAAGATAAGGATAAATAAGATTCAATAAATCCGTAATCAATACTGAATAAATAGCTGAGCTAAATGAGTATCAATATGTAAGATGAAATCTATTAATGCTTTAATGGTATTCATAAAATCAGGAAAAACTAAATATTATTTTCTCAATTCTCGCATAAAAATAGCAGTACTTTGTCAAATGTTCATACTTTCTTTAATTCATTTCATTGGAATATAAACTACTTCTTTTACTATTTTCAATGTTTGAGGAAGAACTCCTTCAACTTCATTTCAAAAAATAATAGCTATATCTCAACTAAAATTTTCAGAAAAGTCTCATAATGCAGTAGCATCAGGTGTAATTTCAGCAGCAATACAAGGAATATTTAATTTATTTGCTTCATTAATTGCATCATCGGAATAGTCAAATTGTTGGAGTCATACGTTTTCTTCCGCTCAAAGTGATGTCTTTTTGACTTTGGGATTATCTAATGGAGATGGAGTATATCATGTTAATCGGACTTCCCATCAAAGAGAGTCAGCCGTTCTAATAACGTTTCCAACATTGTATGCACTACGGATATTTTCCAAAATTACTACTTTGCGAGCCATTAATGAAAATAGAACTAAATCCTATATTGATTGTCACATAACCAATCAACGGTAGAACTTTTAAGGAAAAATGCTAGCGATGCAAGTCTAATATAGGGTATATTATTATAATCATTGGAAAATGGTGTAAAAATAATCACTTGAATTTAAAATGAAGGTTGAATATAAAAAAGTTGCTAAACAGAAAGATAAAGCATTATGGACAAAAAGTCATTCATTGGAGGATGGGTATGTTCGCTCATCGTATTCTTGTTAATTGTGGTTTGTATCCGCAATTCGCAGTCATGTTTGGAATCAAAACTTGATTCAATTAGTACACAAATCTCTGAAAGTAAGGACGGTGTTCAGACTGTAGATTCTTTGCAGATTATTTCAAAAATTTTTGAATCTGAGTCAATTAACATTGGACTTGCTAAAATGCCAAAAGAATTTCCCTCTATCACTAATCCAACATCGGATTCAGAAATCTCTTTAACTGTTAGTGAGTTTGCTGATCACTTTAAGAGAGTATTCAAAAATTCTGATATGGATCAGCTGGTAATTACTGCCGTAAAAACTGAGGATGATAAGGTATTGCGTTGGCATATTCGTACTCATGAAAAATAAGGAGGTATTATTTACCTCCTTTTCAAAATGTACTAAATTATTTGATACAAAAAAGCTACCTTTGAAGGTAGCTTTTAAAAGATATTTTTATTAATTATTCTGCATCAATAGTTGTTTCTTCAACTACAAATGGAGTTCCTTCAGAAGATGCCGTTGTAGTTGTTGAACTTGAAAGGATAAGTTGTTGAAGAGCAGGAACAGCAAAAATTTGTTGTAATTCTGATACTAAAGATTCATAATTACTTTCTAGAGTAGTTACTCTTTCTTCCAATTCACTATAATCCTCACTGTTACTTGAAGTAGTAGAATTTAGAAGGTTTTTAGTTCCTTCATCTGCTTTAATCTCTTCAGTAATTTTTTCTTCACCTACTTTCGTTGTTTCAATATCTTTAGCAGGTTCTGCTTTTTCGCAATCACATTCAACTGCTACATGTTGAGCAACAATAGCTTCTTTTATTGGTTTTGGAACAGCAACAGCTAAAGTATCTGCATACCAATAACTAGCAATTCGTAGTCATAAAACAACTAAAATCCAAAAAAATGTTGTCCAAAGAATAGTTTTGAAAATTTTCATTAGGTAAAAGGTAAAAAGATAAAAGTTATGTAAACAGCTGAAATTCTTTTGGAAGAGGTGCCTGGAAACTTAACAGTTCTCCTTCCAAATTCTTAAACTGATACTGCCTACAGTGTAATAATTGTCTTTGAATATTCAAGCTTTTATAAACGAGCCTATTTATAGCAGGCTTCCCATATATCAGATCTCAAAGAACAGGATATCATTCACTAGAAAGATGGATTCTTATTTGATGCATCCTTCAGCTATAAAGTTTTACTCTAACTAAAGAAATTGCTCACAATATAGGATGATTACATGTTTTTTCGAGCCAACATTCTGTTTTAGAATCTAAACCGTCTGTCTCATTTAACACCATTTGGGCTCTATCGAATTTTGAATTATATGTTTTTTCTATTGCTTTGTTGATAATAAGATGTTTAGGAAATTTTCACGAAACAATTGTAAGATATTCTTTAGAAATTTCTCTATCTCTAATAATTTGGTTAATATATTGAAGAGCTTCATAATTTTTTGCAGCAATCAGTACTCAAGAAGTATCTTTATCTAATCTATATCAAAATGATGGTTTAAAGGTTTGATTTTTTTCTATAGTTTTTATATTTGAGCAATAGTATTCTAAATAATCGTTCATACAAAGATCATTCCAGTGTTTGTTACTAGGATGAATAACAATTCATGCAGGCTTGTTAAAAACTAACCAATTTTTATCTTCATAAATAATCCAAGATTTTAAAAGATTTTCATCTAAATTTCTGAACTTCTTTTCTTTTTGACTTAACGCTAGATTTTTATCTTTTTTTCAAAGGCAGTCTTCTGGTATTTCTAAAACATCTCATTCTAATAATCTATATTCTTCTTTTGTCCTTTTCCCATTTACTCTAATCGTTCATTTACGAATCCATGAATAAATATCAGAAAGTCTAACTTGTGGATAAGTTTTACAATATTTTCTCAAAAATCTATCACATCTCTGATTGGCTTGGTCAGAATTAATTGTTATTTGCATAATATATCCTTAGATAAACACGGTAAAATATATTTAAAAAGACAAATACTTCAAGATATAAACAATTATAACTTGTAAAAATAAAATGAATTAGTATATACACGTAAATTTACCTTGTAAAAATTGGATGATGAATGTATTTGAAATTATTTGAATTATAGCATGATTATCTGCAGCTATCCCTTCTATTCCACAAATTTTTCATACATTAAAGAGTAAGGATGTAAAATGATTATCTCCCTTGATGTTCTGGATATGGGGAATATGATGAATTTGTTGGATAATTTACGGATGGTATCTAAATTCTTGGCAGATGGAATTTTTTAATTCAATAACTACAATTTGTTCATTCATAATGATATTTTTAATCTGGAAATATTCAAAGAAGAAAAAATAAAAAACTTACTCTATTGAGTAAGTTTTTTAAATGTATACAAGATTTTACAGATAACTATCATCAAGAGAATCTAAATCATAATATAATTCTCAATTATATTTGTTGTCTTCTTGAGATTCTTTAATAACATTTCATAATCCACCGATTCAACTAAGAATTTTTCCCATGTATGCTATAACGTTTTTTGGGGTATATTTTTCCGCTCCTTGAACATGCATGAATCTAAGAAAAGAAGGAGCAGCAAATAAAAGCAAAACTGTCAAAAAAAGTCATATAATCATGTATCTAATACTACTCCAGGCAGACTTTACTTGTTTTTCATCTCATTTTGAGAAGATAAAAAGGAAAATAGCTCTAAGAAAAGCATAAATACATCCTAAACAAATAAGTAGAGCAATTGCTCATAAAGCATATAATACAAGTTCTTCAAATCCTCATTTTTGACTAAGGCTTCGGCTTCGCATTGTTTCTTTGTTTATTAATAATAAAGAAAAAACCCTTTAAGGGATTCTTTCAACTATTTTTCTGAATTCTTAGGTAATCTCTTCTTTTCTCTTAGTTCAAAGAACTTTTGGAAAAGAGGATCTTTAGTTTCATTGTAAAGAAGTTTTGCAACTCTTTCAGACATTTGAGATCCTTTAGAAACCCATTCTTTAACAGCATCAACATTAACCTCTAATTTATGATGCAATGGATCGTATGAACCAAGAACTTCTTTATAACCAAACTTAGCTGGTTTTGTGTGTTCTGTTAAAACTATTCTATAGAAAGGTCTTTTTGATCTTCCATGTCTTGATAATCTAATTGTCAACATGCTAAAAATGCAGTAAAAAAACTAAAATTATAAATTACTTTAACTTTTCTTTTGAAGTATGTTCTGTCTTTTTTCTACAGTGTTTGCAGTACTTATTTAATGCCAATTTTGGTGTAACTGCCTTATTGATGCTTGTAAAATAGTTAGTAGCCTTACATTCACTACATACCATAGCTACAGTAACTACTCATCACTTCTTTTTTGCTGCCATAATAAACACTTCGCAAATAAAATAAAATATATTTGAATGACTTTTGAGATGATCAACATTTGGCACTAGGTAGACTCGAACCACCGACCTCGCCCTTATGAGAGGCGCGCTCTAGCCTGCTGAGCTATAGTGCCATTTCAATGTGTTTTATGGGAAATCGGTGAGGGTGGGATTCGAACCCACGAGACGATTTCTCGTCTGACTCGTTAGCAGTGAGTTGATTTCAGCCTCTCATCCACCTCACCATAAAACACAGTAGAAGTATATATAACAAAATATATTTGAATTTCAAGAAAAAAACATTACATTCTTGACTGTATTTTATCTTTCTTCTGCCAAAAGACTTATGAATGAAATACTAACAGATGTCGAAGATGCATGATCCGTTAGAGATAATGTCAATCAGGTGAGTGAAGAAGCTGTACAACGTGTGCAAGCACAGAGTAAGCAAGCAAAGAAAATTGCTCAGGATATAAAAAAGGATAAGGCAATCAATAATCAACTTGCAAATTTTTTGTGATATCTAATAAAAACAATTGATGATGAGGATATGATAAAATCAATAAACGATACTTTCTTTAAAATAACAGATACCAGAAATCAAGTGACTTATTTAAGAAAGGATATTAATAGTTATGTATTTGTAGGATTTTTTGCCCCATTTTTTCGAGAAAAAATTGAAGAATATAAATTAGCACATTTTTATGAAACATTGGGAGCAAAAGATGCATGAAAAGATTTAAATTCATATACTGCATACCTTTGAGAAATTTCTGAAAAATATCATGATAATATTCCTATAGACCAATGACCACTTATTACATTAATAATCCAGATAGCTAAGAAGTGGATATATTCCTGAAAAGAGGCACTAAATACAGAAGAATTGAAACAAAAAACTCTTATTGCATTATACGGAAGCGCAGAATAAAAAAACGATTTGTAATTTCATATGTTTTTGATATACATTAACATGTTAATTTATATCGTAAAGAGGATAAGTAATGTTATACGAAAAAATACAAGAAGACTACAAAATATCAATGAAGGAAAAGCAAGAAGTTAAAAAATCAGCTTTGAATTATGTACTTGCTCAAATAAAAAATAAAAAGATTGAATTACAGAGAGATCCTAATGATGATGAAATAATTGCAATATTGAAAAAAGAGGTGAAAGCAATAAATGAAACAATTGTATTTTTAGAGAAAGCAAATAAGCCAGAAGAATTAGCGGAGGAACAAGAAAAAAAAGCTATTATTGAAAGCTATTTGCCACAAATGTTAGATTACGATCAAACAAAAGCTTTAATAGAAAAAATAATAGCAGAAAAAGGAATAACTGACTTAAAAACACAAAGAGGATTATTAATGAAAGAATTAATGGCAACACATAGAAGTGAATTAGATTGAAGTCTAGTAAATGAAATAATTAATAAAATGCTTTAGATTATAGATTACAATATATGAAAATTGTAAAATACATATTTTGATGAATTCTAGGATTCTTATTATTCCCAGCTTTTCTGCCATATAATGTCGCAGAATGAGCATGATCTGAATGTTGAGGAGATTGTTCAGATTGAATAAAATTAAATACATGTTTCCCAATAGTTTGAGATTGTATACACACAACACCATGAAGTGGAACAGATCAAACAAATGCCTTCCCATATCTTATGGGGGCTCTTATGAAGATATTGATGACTATAATTCTAGTTATTTCATTATTGATGATAGTAGCAGCATGAGTATTAATGACCATGAAAGATTCAGTTAAGAACATTGCAGATTGAATGACAATACTTAAAAATGTTGCTACGGGATTGGCTTTGTTATGAGCATCATGAGTAATACTAAAAATAATAAATCCGAACTTTTTCAAATAAGAAACTATAAAAATTTTAACTATTAAATAGTAATTGTAATGAGTATTCAGATAAAAATCGATTGAGGGTATCAGATAGAAAAATCATTATTCTTTTGATATACATATATTCATAATGCGCTAATTAATCTTGCATCAGAAATGTGAGAAGATATGAGATATCATGAATGAGAGACAATTATAATTGATTATCCAGGTGAATATGATGTTGAATGATGGTTTATTAAGGCTCTTCTTTGATCAGACTGAAAACTAAATTACCTTATTCAATGAAATAATAAAAAATTCTGAATTATACAATCTCCTAACGTATTGGAATTACCAGAAGTAGATTGAATGGATACATGGTTGTATATTTGAGAATCAATAGAAAAGAAATTTGATCAACTTGAAATTGAATGAGAGAAAATCAATCTTGAGAAATTAAATCAATGAGAAGAAGTGGAATAGTAACTGACAATACTCTATAAAAAGTACTCACTTAAAACATAAAAACTCAATAAGTCAATATAGAAAAACCAAGTACAATACTATTAATAAAAGAAATATAGCTTGAGGACTTGGATTTTTTGTTATGTAACACAAATTAAAATAATAAAAGAATATGAAAATTTCCTTGAAAAAAAGGGAAAATCTTGTATGATACAAGTGTTCAGAAAGAACGTACATTTTATATCTTACTATGTTATAAGAAAATGACAAAGACTGCTCTTATAGCTAGCTTAGCTGCTGAACTTGGAGTATCTAAGAAATTAGCTGCTGAATTAGTTAACGCTTTCATCGATACTGTTATCGCAGGAGTTAAAAAACAAGGAGAAGTTAGAATTCAAGGATTCGGAACTTTTAAAGCTTCAAAAAGAAAGGCTAGAGAAGGAGTTAATCCTCAAAATCCTAAACAAAAGATTAAGATCCCTGCAATGAAAGTTGTTACTTTCAAGGCTGGTTCAGACTTCAAAGCTGCTGTTAAATAATTACAACTGTCTTTTGAAATATAAATCCTGATTAAGTTCAGGATTTTTTTATATAAAAAAAAGAGTAGTTTAACTACTCTTAATATTAAATTGTTTTACTATTTTATCATCTCTTTTACTTCATAATAATCATTCCAAGCTCTCTTTCAGAAATTAGTATTTTGATACTTTTCATGTCACATACCAGCAATTAGAACAATATCTCATGGTTTTGATATTTCCGTAGCTAGTTTTATTGCAAAACGTCTTTCTGGAATAATATATCAAACTTTTCAATCTTTTAGATTCTTTTCTTGGATTGGTTTTGTTAGATCTTGCAAAACACTCAATCTATTTTCTGTATCAGGATCATCATCTGTACATATAGTAATATCTGAGTAACTCCAAGCAATGTTTCACATCATAGGTCTTTTTTCTTTATCTCTATTTCATGGTACTCCAAATACAGTAATAAGCTTGTGCTCATCCTTTTGGCTAGATAAATAAGTTAAAGTCTTTTCTAGAGCATCAGGTGTATGGGCAAAATCAACAAAGTAAGTTACTCATTTTGCAGTAGCTTTTTGTAATCTTCATTCAACTCATTCGAAACTCTCAACAGAACGTAGAATAGTTTGAATGTCAATTCCCATTTGAATACATACTCATACTGCAGCAAGAATATTGTTTACATTATATGCTCAAAGAAGTTTAGTAGAGGCACGGTAAGGTTTCCCTAGATATGTGAAAACAAATTCAGTATGATCAAGATATTCTATAATCTGAGTAGCTTTCAAGATTGCAGAAGCTGAAGTTGAATAGTTAATTTTTTTATCAAAAGGCATTTCTTCAAACCATCTTCTTCAATAAGTATCATCAGATGGGAACACTCATATTTTTGTTTGTTTCCTATTTCAGATTACATTTTTGAATAATAGTTTTTTACATTCAGCATAAGAATCCATATCATGGTGATAATCAAGATGATCATGGGTAATGTTTGTTAATACTGCAACATCAAAATCAATTCCCTCGAATCTATGTTGGTCAAGTCATTGAGATGATGTTTCTAAAACAGCAATTTTACATCACATTTCTTTTGCAGTTGAAAGATATGATTGTAAATCAAAAACATCGAGTGAAGTCATTTTTTTGATATTAGCCTTTCTTTGATTTCATATTCTTATTTCTGCAGTACTAATTGAAATAGTTGGTGCAACATTTTCATTAAGTATTTTTTGAAGAAGATTTACTGTTGTAGTTTTTCAGTTAGTTCCAGTAACTCAAATAATGAAAAAACTATCTGCAGGGTTTCAGTATAAAAATAATGCTATCTGAGATTGATACTTTTTATATAGATGATAAAAAATAGAATCTTTAAAAAGGGGATAGAGCTTATCATAAAATAGAATTTTTTTGAGAAACTTTTTCATCATACATACAACAAAAATAAAGAATTCAAAATTCTAAATTAGTTATAAGGAACTAATTTTATTTTACAATGATTTTTTTGACAAAAAAAATTTTCTGGATATAATTAAAAAAGAAAATTTTATCTTCTATATAAAAATAAAAAAGGATGACAAAAAAAGAATTTATGCTTCAAGTAATAGATTTCCTACCTAATTGGAAATTGGGATGGGGATTAAAAGCATTAATCCAAAATGACCAACTTGAGCCAGATGTTTTTGAAAAACTTTATGAAATTTTTAAGGATTGAGTTCATAAAACATATTCAGAAATGCAAAAAGCTCAATTTAAACAAAAAATGGAAAAAGTTGAAGAGATGAAGAAGAAAGAAAAGGCTCATAAAGAAAATGAGTCGGAAGATTTAGATGCAATGTTAACTTCATTGTAGTTTTTATTTCCTATAATAGAATAAAAATGACAGAAAAAGAAAACAAAGAAATAGGAAATAATCAATCTTCAACATCAGCGTTTGATCAAAAACTTCTAGAATTGATTCAAGAATCTGGAAGTGGAACAGGATTAGACTGATTATTAACCTTTGAAGATAAATTAGCTGACAATGAAAGGAAACTAACTCCTTCAGAGATTAGCTTAATTATAGAGAAGATAAAACAAGATATCCAAGATCCAGATTTTCTTTCATTTGAAAGTGGAAGAATTGATGATAAAGACTTTGGTTTTGAATGATTATGAGATGATGTAATTCCTACATTAAGTCCTAATGGTGATTGTATTATCCCAGTAAACTTTTGGTATGACTCTCAAAGAAGAACAATCCTTCTAGTATTAGAAGTATTACCTGATTGAGAAGAAAATGTATATCGTTTACCAGAATGAGATAATCATTATACAATGAAAATAAATGATGTAGAATTTACATATCAATTAGTGGAACACTGAGAAACATTTAGAATGGAAATTAGAAAATAAGATATTTTATATTATTATCACATTATAATGTACTGAGGAGGATGAAGTTTTGAAGCATATGATGGAGGAGATTTAATTCAAAATAATTTTTGAAAAGGTCTTGATTTTGTTGTTACTCCAGATGGAGCAAGTTTAGAAAAAAGAAATCAAGAACCATGGAGTGAAATGATTGAATGAAGAACTTGAAATGAACGAATTAAAATATTACAAGAACAAATGAAAGAGCAGGCAAAAATAAATAAAGAACAACAAGCTCAAATAGATAGTTTGTCATGAAGAGAAAGCGGGGAAGAGTTGCCTCCTAGCCAATTAAAATTAGCATTGCAAAAAAATACAACATCGAGAGCAGAGCGTTTTTTATTTCAATCACATCCTGAAATCGCAGCAAGAGCTGAAAAATTTTCATGATCTCCTAATGTACAACATGTTGATACGGAAGAAGAACGTCAAAAGGCAGATGAATTAAAAATAGAAGAATATAGGGTTTAAACGATTTACTAAAATATTTAAACAAAAATGTCTATGAATTTGAGAAGCGATTTAAACAATAATGCAGCACACGATGATGTGCAACAAGAATGGGAGATGCTTATGCAAAACTCCATCTATGCTTCTCCTGAAGTTCAAAATAATTTACAAGATAGATTACAAGATAATCTAGATGTCCCTGCACTTGCTAAAGCACTTTCCCCATATATGAAAGATGTAGCAGAACAAGTATATGCAGATAAAAAACCTGAAGATACAGCAGAAGAAAAGTGACCAAAAGTTTCAATGCCTAAATGATTTGAAAAAGCTGCATTGGAACAAAGATGAGTATGGGCAGAAAAAGATGATAATCCAGCTGTTGTTTTCTCAGAAGATAGAACACCTCAATCAGAAAAAAAAGATCCTAACTTCGAATCAGAAGCATACTATGATATGGGTGATGATGATTTTGCATAAAAAATAATTAAAATATTGAATATAACATAAAGATCTAATACCAAAAAGATCTTTTTTTTATTTTGGAAAATTTGCATTTCCAATAAAAAACTCTATACTTTAAATAGCTTTTACACCTACCACTTCTATGTGAGAGATATTCTGAGATATTATATTAGTTGTAGTATTATTAGGAATTCTATGGTTTTTCTGAGTAGTTATCTATAGAGTAATCTTTTTGAATATGAAAAAAAAGCATAGAGAAGATCAGGCAAAAAAAATAAGATTTTTACAAGTACAAATCCCAAAGAACGCAGTTGCTAGAAGTTCTGATATTGATGCTAATGATCATATTCAATCAATGAAGCAAAACATCGAACTAATGAATCAAGTATATAAAAATTTTTATGCTATTTTTGATGAAGGATGGAAAAATAAATATTTCTGAAACAATTCAATTAGCATGGAAATTGTTGTAGAAAAAGAGGTTATAAAATTTTTCTTAGGAGTTCCTGAAGAACATCTTGTGACAGTAGAAAAAATGATTTCTTCTTTCTATGTTTGAGCTGTGGTTGAACATGTTAAGCAGCCAAAACTATTGGAAGCATGAAAATTCTTTGCATGATGAGAATTTACTCTAACTAAAGATAGCGTATATCCTCTAAAAACATATGAATCATTTGAAGCAGACCCTATGGATAGTATATTATCTGCATTTTCTAATATAGATAGGCATGAAAAAGTTTGAATCCAAATTCTTGTAGAACCATTACATGAAAGTTGGTTGAAGAAAATGAGAAAAACAGCAGAAGATGTAAAAGAAGGAAAAAAATCTACATGAATTATCTGAATAATTAAAAAACTATGGGAATTGAATCCTAATAGTGAAGAAAAACAATCAAAAAGAGAACAAGAAAAACATAAACATACATTCTCACAACAACAGCTTTCCGACTTTGATAAAAAAATGGATGATGAACTATTTCAAGTAAAAATGAGAACAATAGCTACATCTCCAAATAAGAATAGACCAAAAAAGATTATTGAAGATATTTCAAGATTATTTAACCAATATAATTATATTGGATTAAATACTATTAAGTTTTCAAAAGCAAAAAATCTAAAAAAGTTTGCAAAGAATTATGTATTAAGATTATTCTATGATGATAAAACATTAATAGAATCTTTAACAGACTTTAATAAGAAAACTATTTTAAATATTAAAGAGCTTTCTTCTATTATCCATTTCCCTCATGGAAGGTTTAATCAAAATCCTAGAATTGCTTGGCAAAAATTTAAAGTAGTTCCAGCTCCTGATGATTTACCATCAGAATGAATTCTTGTATGATATAATAATTATGGATGAGTAAAAAGAGAAATCAGAATTACAGATAAAGATAGATTTAGACATATTTATATTCTTTGACAAACAGGTACCGGAAAATCAACAATTATGCTTACTCAAGCAATTGATGATATGGAAAATGGTAGATGATTTACTTTTATTGATCCACATGGTGATGCAATAGAATTTTTACTAAAACACTTTCCTAAAGAAAGAATAGATGATTTAATTCATTTTGATCTTTGAAATACAGCATATCCAATAGGATTAAACCCTTTAGAAGTAGATCCAGAAGATGCAGATGAAAAGGATGTTGTAACAAACGATCTTGTAGAAATGTTTATTCAAATGTATGGACCAGAAATTTTTGGGCCAAGAATTCAGGACTACTTTAGAAATGCATGTTTGCTCTTGATGGATCAACCAGAATGAGGAACAATAGTAGATATTATGAGACTTTTTACAGATGATGCATTTGCAGAAAGTAAAATTAGAAATCTAAAAGATCCTGTTGTAGCTTCTTGGTGGAATAAAACATATAAGAAAATGGGAGATAGAGAAAAAGCAGAGATTATCCCATTCATTCAAGCTAAGTTCGGACCATTTACAACATGAGTGTATGTAAGAAATATTATATGACAACCAAAATCTGCATTCAAAATGTATGATGCAATGCAGCAAAAGAAAATTATCTTACTTAATCTAGCAAAAGGTATCTCGTGAGAAGAAACATCAAAATTGATAGGTAAGATTATTGCTATGCAAGTAAAACTTTCTGCATTAAAAAGAGCAAGAATAGCAGAAGAGGATAGAGTACCTCATTACTTATATGTGGATGAGTTCCAAAACTATGTATCTGCATCATTTGAATCAATCCTTTCAGAAGCCAGAAAATATAGATTAGGATTAGTAGTAGCTCACCAGTATACTGATCAGTTAAAACAAGAAGGTTTATGATGAAATCTAGATCTATCTAAGACAATTTTTGGTAATATATGAAATATGTTTGTTTATAAAGTCTGAGCTCCAGATGCGGAATTTTTGGCAAAAGAATTTGAGCCAGAATTTAATCAAACAGATCTTACATCAACAGAAATGTTTATGTGAGCTTGTAAGATTTCAGTAAATAATCAACAAACAAGACCATTTAGTTTTAAAGCAAAAGTACCATACTCATTACCTGTAAAAAATAGTCCAGAAAAAGTACAAATAATTAAACAAATTTCATCATTGAAGCGAGGAACAAAAAGAGAACTGGTAGATAAAGAAGTATATTATAGAGTAGGTGTATAAATATTTATTATTTTTAGATAAAAAAAGAGATAAAAAATCTCTTTTTTTTTGACAAATTCTTTTTTACGATTATAATTATATAGAAATTATTTTATATTATTAAAATAAGTAAGGATGCCAACATGAGAAGCACCAAGAGAAGCTAGTGAAGCTAGTATTCAAGATAGAATTAATGAACTTTTAAAAGAAGTAGAAAGATTAAAGAAACAACAACAAGCAGCTAAAGAAAAAAATCCACAAGTAGCACCATGAAAGGTTACGCTTTCATCTGTAACTCCAGGTCAAATCGATAAAAGACTATATTGATGGGGAAGAGGAAAAGAAATTACAAAGGATGAAGTTATGCAAGTAGTTAATGCATTAAAAGAACCATATAACACAGATGTTTCTAACTTCATTAAAAAGGGAGATATCTTAGGACTC
>Ga0247611_10003527_pt1 | contig 23038 bp, 30 predicted proteins | sample 177DNAGHGhighgp2_FD_192422 | JGI IMG/M metagenome (GOLD analysis project Ga0247611, IMG submission 192422) | Sheep rumen microbial communities from Palmerston North, Manawatu-Wanganui, New Zealand - 1770 DNA GHGhigh gp2 | ecosystem: Host-associated > Mammals > Digestive system > Stomach > Rumen... | reverse complement strand
TCTGTTAATATATTATATTTAGAATATCTTTTATTTATTCTTTTAAGCCTTATTCTTTTGCTTAAATCAATTGATAATATTTTACTATTAACTAGTAATTTATATATAAGTGAAACAACCTGTTTCGCTTTTTTTCTATTTAATTTACTCGTTAACTTATTTAGTGGAGCTTCTAACATTTCTAATGTAATATTGTTTACATCTATATTATGAAGCACCCTTAATTTTTTAAACCCAAAATTTAAGTCTCTTATATAATCTGATGTACATTTATGTTTCATTTCTAACACAAATCTAAAAACATCCTTAAAAAGCAAAAAAAAATCACTTTCATGAATCTTGAAAAATGAATTAGCTTCTTTTCTAGTTTTAAAATAACCAAATGATTTATACCGTGGCATTAATAAACCATTATCCAATATAAACTTTCTAATTAAAAGCTCATATGGCTTATTAAATCCTTTATGTGTTTTAATAATCATTTCCTTTATCATTATATCTTCCTCCTTATTATGATTATCAATATTTTTAATATCATAAAGGATTGGATAAAAAAGTTAAATTCCTATATAGTTTTAACTTACTTTACAAATATAATTTTTCGACTATAATATAGTTGTCGTGAGATAATTTGCGATGTATGAAATGACGAAAAAGGAACTGTTGGCGCAGTTCCTTTTTCAATAATATTCAAATTATCATTTTATGAAAATTAATAACAATATTTAATTCTTTAAACATGCAAGTGGAACAACATAGACTCCATCTTCTCTTCTATATGCTAAAGCTCCTTTGGTAATAACCACTAAAAAAACAGGAGGTTTGTTTTCCATATTAATGTCATTTGCCAACTCAATTAACTTTTGAGCAGCCATATTAACATCTTCATCATCACCCAGTTTAACTTCAATCAAAGCCCAATCACCATCTTCAAATTGAATTACAGCATCAGCTTCTCTTTCAAGCTTATCACGGTAATGGTATACCTTCGCATTTAGTGTATCACAATATATTCTCAAATCCCTTACTACAAGAGATTCAAATAACAAACCGAAAGTTTTCATATCCGAAAAAAGTCCTGATGGTCCTACACCAATTGCAGCTGTTGCGATTGAAGGATCAACGAAATGACGAGTATTCTTCTCTCTGATTGCAGTTTTACTTCTTAAATTAGGATTCCAGGCCTCTAATTCTTCTACAACATATAATCTTTGAAGAACTAACATATATTTAACAAATGTGTCTTTATCAATTGAATCACCATTTTGGCTTAAATCAGCCTTTATTGATTCATTTGAAGCTTCAGATGATATACATCTAGAATATGAGCGAAGTAGCTTTCTAGCACGTTGCTCATCTCTTCTTAATGGTAAATCTTTAATCGAAAAAACATCCTCACTAACTAAACCACTATAATAGTTCTTAGCTTGTTGTAATGCAACATCTCTTTCAACATTAATTGCAAGTGGCCAACCACCTCTACAAATATAAAAAGCATAATCGTTAATGTCCTTATCTGATGTTGCTGGTTTAAATATACCATTTTTTAAATCAGATAATGATACTTTACCATTACTATCTCCACTTTCATACAAAGATAGTGTCCTCATTATTTTTTTTATTATTCTTCCAGTTCCAGTATGTTTCTCTTTCTCACTGCCAGCTTTATTTTCATCTATAGTCTTATCAGTTACGCTACCTGTTAATATATATTGACCAAATTCACCATTAGTATCAACTTGCTCTTTTAAAGGATTCCATATAAAAGAAACAATTTGCCACTCATCAATTAATTCAGGCTTTTCACCTAAATTCAAGAACGATTCAGGCGCTGTTTTAGCTAGAGAAATATATTGTTCCCTTGTTGAATTTTTAAGTAAATCAACTATAGTTTTAGCATGTCGCTTGCAAGTTGTTGATTTTCCACACCATTTTGGTCCTACCACCAATACAGCTCCAGTAGTTTTTAAATAAAATTCTAATTCTTTATCAAACAATCTATCGATATATTCTTTCATAAAACTCAACCAACTTTCTATGATTATTATATATCAGATTTTGCTAAACCGCAAGTTTGGATTGAAATAAACCGCAAGTTTGGATTGAAATAAACCGCAAGTTTGGATTGAAAATAATTATAGGTTGTCAAATTTAAATATTTTTATGTATTTTTGGACAACCTATGACATTTAAAATACTATAAATTACTGTAGGGATTGAAGATAATGTATTGATAATATTTTTAGTGTACATAATTATGGGAATAGTTTAAGATTTTGCAATAAAAATATGACATAATTAAAGTAGATAAAAAGTAAAATTTTTAGCTTAACTAAGCCTCTTTTTCTCATTTTTGTTTACACATAAGAAATAAATTTTTATGTACATATTTTATTTAGAAGTAGTATTTTTTTTATCAAAAAATGGCTTTTTAAAAAAGCCTATAAATTCTAACTATAAAAATGCCAAAAATGGCTTAACTGCAACAAAAAAAGCGAGGTGAGAAGTCTCGCTTTTTTATAAACAATTACACTTAATATAATCAAACAATTAACGCTTAGAGAATTGTGGTGCACGTCTTGCTTTCTTAAGACCGTATTTCTTACGTTCTTTAGCACGTGGATCACGTGTAACTAAACCAGCTGGTTTTAATGTTGCACGATAATCTGGATTAACTTCCATTAAAGCACGAGTGATACCTAAACGAATAGCACCTGCTTGACCAGTTATTCCTCCACCAAATACATTAACGATAACATCAAATTTATCTGTTGTTTCAGTTAACTCAAGTGGTTGTAATACATCTAGACGTACTGCAGCTGATGGGATATAATCCTCAAATGCACGGCCATTGATAGTAATTGTACCCTTACCTGAACGTAAGTATACACGAGCAACAGAGCTCTTACGACGGCCTGTTCCTAAATATTGAACTAATTTCTTTGCCATATCTTATATCCTCCTTATGCCTCTACCTTAAATTCAACTGGCTTTTGTGCCATATGTGGATGTTCAGATCCTGCATATACATAAAGTTGCTTTCTCATTTGATCTCCTAGCTTTGTATGAGGTAACATACCAAATACAGCTAATTCAACCATCTTAGTAGGTTGCTTAGTCATTAATTCTTTAGCAGTTAATGTCTTTAAACCACCTGCATAAGCTGAGTGTCTTCTATAAAGCTTATCGCTCCATTTTTTACCAGTTAAAATGATTTTGTCAGCATTAATAACGATGACATTGTCTCCGCAGTTTACATTTGGAGTATATGTTGGCTTATTCTTACCTCTTAATAATACAGCAACTTGAGTAGCTAATCTACCAAGAGTAAGACCTGTTGCATCAACTACGTACCAACCGTGTTGAACAGTTTGATTATTTGCCATGAAAGTTTTATTATTCATGATTGTTCCTCCTAAAATATTATAAATTATATTTAGGGCAATGTGGATAATTGCTTTAAAATGTAGCATTTAGTATTTTACCCTATATTTTTCTAGTAGTCAAGTTTTATTTTAAAAATAAAGCTCCAGTATAACTGGAGCCCTAATTATTCATCTTCATCTTGGTCTTCATCTTGGTCTTCTTTTTTTGTTTTAAATACATATACATCAAATAAATTAGCCATAATATAATAAACAGGTATTGTTACAAATAATAACCAATATGGATGCCATAATTCATATTTCATACCGATAAAACAATATACTGCTGCAACTAAAACTGGGTATAAAAACTTAGATAATTGCTTATATTCCACTGCTTCAACAATACTCATTACTGCAGGCATTAATACCCATAAAACCCATGAAATATACCAAGCATTTGCTAAAGTTGACCATAAAATATAAGCTATTAATGTAATTATAAAAATTATACCATCAATTGCTGCCACAATTGCTTTTTTCTTTTTATCTATATGTTCTTCTGTACCATCTGGATTAATGAACTTTATATGTCCATCTTCTATTCTAACTGTTTGTCCCTCATCATCAGTTAAATTAACAGTATCCTTATTAATTTTTATACTGTCATTAGCGTTAGAATTTGTATTTTCCTTATCTTTAATTCTTTCTCTAATTTCTTCATCAGATTCATTATCATATAATAATTCATCTAAAGACATATTATATAATCTTGCTAATATAATTAAATTATCTGTATCTGGTGATGATTCAGCTCTTTCCCACTTAGAAACAGCCTGTCTTGATATGCCAAGCTTATCAGCTAATTCCTCTTGAGAATAACCATTTTCTTTTCTTAATTTTTGTAATCTGTTTGCAATTTCAATATTCATAACTCTTCTCCTCCTATTTGCAGCTTTAATGTACCAAAAATATTGGTTGCTAACTACCAAATCTAGTTTGAAATTCCGCAACTATTGGTTTCATTTAGCTGAAAATGGCTTATTTATGCGATTTTTAGATATTCTTTTAATATTTTAGATACATCTTCAAAATTTGTTTGTCGATTACATAAATCCTTTATTTTTGCAGATCCTGGCATACCTTTTATATACCAAGCAACATGACTTCTCATCTCTAAAAGAGCCAAATGGCTTCCCTTTAAATCCAATAATAATTGATGATGCCATAATATAGTATCATATATTTCTTTATTATCTGGTCTATCTATAATCTTATCCTCATCAAAATAAGCATTTAATTCTCTAAATAAAAATGGATTACCTAAAGCTCCTCTAGCTATCGCTACAGCATCACATCCTGTTTCCTCTAGCATTTTTTTAGCGCTATCTATAGATGTAACATCACCATTTCCAATAACTGGAATTTTTACAGCCTCTTTAACCATCTTTATATATTTCCAATCAGCATTACCAGAATAGAATTGACTTCTTGTTCTTCCATGAACTGTAATGGCTGAAGCACCTGCAGCCTCAATTTTCTTTGCTACCTCAACGCAATTAATTGATTCCATATCCCAGCCTATTCTAATTTTAACTGTAACAGGCTTTTTTACAGCTTCTACAACTGCTTTAACAAATTCGTAAATCTTATCAGGATCCTTTAATAAGGCACTTCCAGAACCACTTTTAATTACCTTTAATACAGGACATCCCATATTAATATCAATAATATCTGCATCGCTATAATTATCAATATATTTCGCAGCATTTACAAGTGAATCCTTATCACCACCAAATATCTGCATTGATATAGGATGCTCTATTTCATTAACCTTAGTCATATTAATGGTTCTTTCGTTTTTAAAACCAATAGCCTTATCACTAACCATTTCAGCCATTACTAATCCTGCATTCATTTTCTTACATATTATTCTAAATGCCTCATTAGTAACACCTGCCATTGGAGCTAAAACAAATTGATTTTTTATTACAATATCTCTAATCTTCCACTCCATTAATTTCACCTAATATCTCTTCTAATTTTTCTGTAGGTAAACCAATAATATTATTTAAAGAACCTTCATATTTTTCAATTAATGATTTTCCTATTCCTTGTATTGCATAAGCTCCTGCTTTTCCAAAACATTCTTTTGTATTAATATAATCTTTTATTTCACTATCTGATAATTCTTTAAAAGTTACATATGATGTAACATATAAATTATATAAAATATCTTTATATATAACTGCTAAACCAGAAATAACCTTATGAGTTTTACCAGATAATTCTTTTAGCATCTCATAAGCATTATTCTCATTCTTTGGCTTACCATATAATTTATTATTTAAAACAACAATAGTATCACATCCAATTTGGATATAATCTAAATATTCTTCTTTATTAACTAAAGCTTTTCTTAAAGCCACATTTTTTACATTTTCTTCAGGTGTTAATGATTTATCCATTGATTCATCTACATCAAATGCTTTTTGAATAAATTCATATCCCATATTTGTTAAAAGCTCAATTCTTCTTGGAGATGAGCTCTTTAATATTATTTTTTTCATATTATTTATCCTGATTCTCTACATAATTTAAGAATTTATTATGAAAATCTATATAATCTCTTTTTAATGATATTATAGATTCATTCTTTATAAAGCAATGGCTTGACTGTGCTAATACCATTAAATCATTTGTAAATTTATCTCTAATTTCATATTCTAATTCAAGCTTTATACCGTTATATTTAGTAATTCTTATATAGATAATAACAGTATCATCAAATTTAACAGGCTTTTTATATGTTGCAGAAATACTGACAACTGGAGAAATAATGCCTATTTCCTCCATATGCTTATAGCTTAAGCCCATTTGATCTAAAAAATGGACTCTCGCTTCTTCTAACCAACGGAAATAATTAGAATGATGTATTACTCCCATTTGATCTGTCTCATGATAAAATGCTTTTCTTTCATATGTAATCATATAAATCACCCCTAGCCCATAATATTATACAATATTAAGCTATGAAATTAAAATAAGTTTTATTGCTTTTATCATATTTTATATGATATAATCAATAAGTATTTTAAGGAGGATTTTTTATGGCAGAAAAATTATCAGATCAAGAACTAGCAAGAAGAGCTAAGCTAGATAAATATAAAGAATTAGGATTAGATCCATTTGGACAAGCATTTGAACAAAAGAATCACAGTCAAGAAGTTAAAGATATAGCAAATAAAGAGATTGAAGCATTTAAAAATGCTCATACTGATTTATCTGAAGAGGATTTTAAAAATCAATTGCATGAATATTTAGAAGAAAAAAAGATTCCTGCGAAGGTTGCAGGAAGAATTATGTTTATTCGTAAAATGGGTAAAGCATCATTCTTCTCAATTCAAGATAGAGAAGGAAAAATCCAAGTATATATCAAAAAAGATGTTGTTGGAGAAGATAACTATAGCTTATTCAAAATGGCAGACATTGGAGATTTCGTTGGTATCGAAGGAAACATAATGCTAACTATGACAGGTGAGGTTACTATTAATTGCCAAAAATATACTCATCTTGTTAAAGCATTAAGACCATTACCTGAAAAATTCCATGGCCTAACAGATCTTGAGGAAAGATATAGAAGACGTTATCTTGATTTAATTATGAATGAGGATGCAAAGAGAGTTGCAATTCAAAGACCAAAAATTATTCGCGCTATGCAAGAATATTTTGATAATGAAGGATTCATTGAGGTTGAAACACCTGTATTACAAAATATCCAAGGTGGAGCTACTGCTAGACCATTCATTACTCATCATAATGCATTAGATGCTAACTTTTACTTACGTATTGCTACTGAATTACATTTAAAGAGATTACTTGTTGGTGGTCTTGAAAGAGTATATGAAATTGGTAGAATATTTAGAAATGAAGGTATGGATAAAACTCATAACCCTGAATTTACTACTGTTGAATTATATGAAGCATTTGGTGATTTAACATCAATGATGAATTTATGTGAAGGTGTAATTCGTCATGCAGCTACTAAGGTATTTAATAAGGAAGAATTTATTAATCCATTCGATCCTGAGGGAGAAAAGATTAATATTAGTAAGCCATTTAGAAGAGTAACAATGTGTGATGTTATTAAAGAACAAACTGGTGTTGATTTCAAAAATAACAATTATACATTTGAAGAAGCTTGTCAATTAGCTAAGGAACATAAGGTTCCTGTTGAGCCTCACTTTATTTCTGTTGGTCATATCATTAATGCATTCTTTGAGGAATATGGTGAAAAAACATTAGTTCAACCTACATTCTTATGTGGTCATCCAATTGAAATATCTCCATTAACTAAAAAGGATCCTGAGGACCCAAGATTTGTTCAAAGATTTGAATTATTCATTGGTGGAAAAGAATTCGCTAATGCTTATACAGAATTAAATGACCCAATTGATCAAAAAGAAAGATTTGAAGAGCAATTAGCTGAAAAGGCTGCAGGAAATGATGAAGCAAATGAAATGGATGTTGATTTCGTTGAATCATTAGAATATGGTATGCCTCCTGCTGGTGGTATCGGTATTGGTGTAGATAGATTAATAATTTTCTTAACTGAATCACAATCAATTCGTGATGTTATTCTATTCCCACAAATGAAGACTAGATAATATGCAAGAAAATACAATTTATACTGATTATGAAGCTTGGAAAAGAGAAAATCATGAGCTAATAAATACATTAGTAAAAAATAATAGTAAAACTATTGTTAGATTTTCTCCTGTTTTAGCTGTCGTAGATTATCTATATGAGCAAAAACAAAAAAGAGAGCTTAATGAAGATGAAGAATTAATATTTTCAACAGGATTTGATTATATTTATGATCAATTCCAAATCATTGAATCAATATTAGAAAATAATTTTAATAATGATTATAACGAAATGGAAAAGCTTGGTAAAACAATTAATCTATTGCTTTATATTAATGATTTTGAATCAGAATTAAAAATCAATGATAAGCTTAAGAAGGAAATTAAAAAGCTAACTGATTTAGAAGATAAAATAAATACATATTTAGATAAAAAAGAAAATGTACCTGATGAATATTTTTCATTATTAGATGATATTACTTATTCTATTTTTACTAAAAACGATATTGAATTTCATACAGTAGATCAAATATTTTATGAAATAGCAATTGAATATGGTATTTATGTAGACGAAGATAATCTAGCTTTTGATCCTGTAAAATTAAAACAAACTATATAACAATTAAGGAGTAGCAAAATTTGCTACTCCTTTTCATTTTTATTATTTAATAAATCTTCATATTCAGCTTTAAGCTTTAAACCAATTTTATCTAAATCTCTTTCTTTAACTAATTCGAAAGCATTATTTACTATTTCTTCTTGATTATCATTTATACACTTTGAAATTTGAGTTTTAAAGCCTTCATTATCAGTTGCCTTAAAACAATCAATGCCATCAGTTAAATAATCAAATGCGCCAATATCGCGAATTATAACAGGACATTTACATGCCATTGCTTCTAATAAAACTATTCCTTCAGTTTCCTCATAGCTTGGGAATAGGAAGCAATTTGCAATATGAAGCATTTTAATGATTGTTTCTTGTGGTTTATAGCCTGGTAAAATAACATTATCTGTCTTTTTACTTATTGCTTTATTTATCTTTCTAGTATTCATTAATTTGTTTTTTTGTCCAAACCATATGAATGCACAATCTGGGAATAATTTAGCAATTTCAATAAAATCATGGAATCCTTTACGTTCAAACATCCAACCAATTCCCATTACTATCTTTTGGTTTTCACCAATTCCAAATTGCTTTCTTAATTCTAATTCTTCTTCCTTGGTGATTGTAACATTACTATATTTATTGATATCAACACCATTTGATACTGCAACTACAGGGCAGCTTACAAATGGATATGCTTCTATCAATCTTTTAGAATATGGTGTAGGTGTAATAATCTTATCTGGTAATGAATAGCATTTTTCTATACTACTATAAATAAATGGCTTTATTAATTTCCAAAAAGCAAAAGAATTTGCAAAATCTTCTTTTGTTGAATGACCATGAACTATTACTGGAATACCTAATTTTTTGCATTTTTTTACTAGCTTTCTAGATTTCTTATAATATGTATTTACATGAGCAATATCATAAGTATCCTTCTTATTAGTAGTCCATTCAATACCATTTAATTCTAGAGCTCTCTTTTGATGTTTTAAAGCTCTACCTATTCCACTTTTTCTTAATAATTTTTCATTTTCAAAATATAATAATACCTTCATAACAATTATCACCACTCTGTGAGATTATAACATAATATAGATAAAAAGTCTTATTTTTTATTTTTTTTATATCTACTATATTTTATTAAATAGTTAATAAACATAAGAACACCGATTAAAATTAATATACCCGATATTAATAAAACAAATGTTTTATGAATATAAATAAAATCAATATTTAGATTATTATATAAATAATATAAGAATAATTTTTCAACTAAAACTAGATTTATTAAGGCAGTTGATAAGGATAAAACCTTAATTGATCTAGATAATATATTAATATTCTTTCTTTTATTAATATATCCTCTAAGAGATAAAAAGAATAATATTAATAATACTGAAGAAATAATTATATCAAATACTAAACCATAATCCTTTGGTTCATCATTTAATGTTATTATATTAGCTATTAAAAAGAAAATAGATACAATTATTATTAAAAAGCCCATATTTCTATATGCTTTATATTGATAATTCAAATCTGAATCTATATGCTTTGCATATAATAATTTACATAAAAATATTGCAAATGTATATACTCCTGATGCCATAAATATTAAGCCAGTAAAAAAACCTGTTATAAGCTTATATAATGCTGAAATTAATGTGATTATAGCACCAAATGTAGCTTTGATTTTCTTATGTTTAATTTTCTTTTGTTTAGCTTCTTTTTCTTTTTTAGTCATATTTACTCCAAAAAATTTAGGATAGGCTTTTAAACCTATCCTCTATTTTTAAACCTTTAATTTATTAACAGATCCATCTGGATTTGGATGCTCGTCAAGATATTTTCTTATCTCAGCAGCCTTTCCAGCCTTAATACCTGGCTTACATTGATTTAAATTTTCAGCAACCTCTGCAACAATCGCTTCTGCATATCCTGCACATCCAGGATATCCACAGGCACCACAGTTTGCATTAGGTAATATTGCTGTAATATCTTCAACTCTTGTATCAACCTCAACATGGAAAATCTTTGAAGCTATAGCTAAGCCAAGACCAAGTACAATACCAAGTCCAGCTAATATTAATACTGCATATAATATAGTCATTTTTTTGATTCCTCCTTAAGCTCTTCTTCAATTTTTTTCAAATCAAAGTCCTTATGAATGCTGCAATCTGTATTGCTGCAAGCAAGACAATTTGATTCTTCTATCTTTAAGTGCTCACAGCCCTTTGGGACTGGAGTTCTTCTATTTATAATAAAAGTTACAATAAAGATTACTGCTATTAAAGCAATTAATAGAATAGCAATAATTAAATATGGATTCATATTAAATTAAGCCACTGAAGCCTAGGAAGGCCATTGCCATTAATGCAGCAGTTATTAAAGCAATAGGAATTCCTCTAAATGCTCTAGGATTTTCAACAGCATCTAGACGATATCTAATTGTTGAGAATACAAATATTACAAGAGCAAAGCCAACGCCTGTACCTATAGCATTTGCCATAGAATCAGCGAAATTTAAAGCTTGATCTGTATTTCCTTGTGCAACACCTAGTACTGCACAGTTTGTTGTAATTAGAGGTAAATATACACCTAATGATTTATATAATGCAGGTGAATATTTTTTAATAATCATTTCAATTAATTGAACAATTGAAGCAATTACTAAAATGTAAGTTATTGTATCCATAAATTGGATATTTGCTAATTTTAATAATTGATATATTGGCCAGCAAATAGCTGATGCAACAATGATAACAAATATAACAGCAACACCCATACCTAAAGCACTTGATGTCTTTTTAGATACACCAAGGAAAGGACAGATACCATAGAATCTTGCTAATGTAACATTATTGATAAGCATTGCATTTAAAATTGCAAGCATAAAGATAATTACATAATTCATACTATGCTGCCTCCTTTACTTCAGGATTTAAAACTGGAGTAGGCTTTTCTTCCTTAGCTTCAGGCTCTGTCTTTTGAGCTTCTGCAGCCTTAAGAGCTTCCTCTTCAGCTTTCTTCTTAGCCAATTCTTCTGCTTTTTTCTTCTTTAATTCTTCAATTCTTGCTTTTTCAGCAGCTGCCTTTTTATCATCCTTAACATTCTTGTAGCAAGCCATTACAGCTAATACTAAGCCTAATGCTAGGAAGCCACCTGCAGATTGAACAAAGATAGATAATGCATATTTTGCAGGGAAGATATGTAAATAGAATGCTTGACCAATTGGGAAATATACACCAAATGATAATGCACCTGTACCTAAGAATTCTCTAATAAATGCTATTATAACTAAAGCGATTGTATAACCAATACCTGTACCTATAGCATCGAAGAATGATGTAACAGGTCCATGCTTTGATGCAAATGCTTCTGCTCTACCTAAGATTATACAGTTAACAACTATTAGTGATATAAATACACCAAGGCTACTGTATAGAGCTGGAACAAATGCCTGCGTTAGCATTTTAACAATTGTAACGAATGTAGCAATAACTACAATATAACAAGGAATTTTAACTTCACTAGGAATAATATTTCTTAATAATGAAATTAAAACATTAGAACCAATTAATACAAGGATAACTAGTATACCCATACCAATTGCTGATTCTACACTCTTTGTTACTGCAAGTGTAGGACACATACCAAGTAGTGATACAAATACTGGGTTTTCTTTAATAATACCAGCGACAAAGGCTGCCTTTTTAGTAATAGTATCTTTCATTACTAGTTCGCCTCCTTTGCATCATTTTGAGCAATCTTTACTAAGTCTTTAACTAATGTAGCTCCGTAAGTTGCTCCACATTTTACATCAATACCATCAATTTTGCTTGTTTCTAATGATGAAATCTTTTCACCATTAGATTTTTCATAAGCTCCAAGATGAACATCTGTTGATTCACTTGATGGGTAATTTTCAAGAACATGATTATTAACAGTTGATGCAAATGATTGACCATTTTCAATGAATTCAACCTGACATACTCTATTTTGAGAATCAATACCAACCATTAATGTTATTGTTCCATATGCATTCTTTCCTGATACTTTATAAATTGTACCAAGAGATTTTCCATCTGAGTCCTTTGCATAAATGATTTTAATAATTGCTTCATTTTTATTTGATAAATCATTTCCTGATTTAGACTCACTCTTTGATTCATCATATTTATCAAAGATTTCTTTACATGTATTTAATTCAGTTGTTTTATCATTAGTTTCAATAACTGGATTTGTAACTAAATTAATTAAAGCTATTAATAAAGCACAAACTAAAGCTATTGCTCCTAGGGTAGCTGAGATTTTAAAATACTTCATTAAAACCAACCTCCCATCACTGATGCAGATGCAATACATGCTGCACATATAATTACAACACCTAAGCCTAGGCATTGCTTCCATGTATATGTATTAGGTTTACCACGCATAAAGTAATCAATGCATGGTGCAAACATATTAGCAATTAAAATTGAGAATGCTGCACCTTCTGGATAAGCACCCATAATTCTAATGAATACTGTTATAACTCCGGCTGTTGCGCCATATGCTACTCTACCAAATTTAGTAATTGGTGATGTTACTGGATCTGTAATCATAAATACACCAGCAAATAGCATACCACCTGCTAAAATTTGATATAACCACATATTGAATAATTTATCCATTTGATTATTCTTGCCTGCAAAGCTAATGCATGCAACAAACATAACTACTGCGAAGCTTAAGATATAGCTTAATGCAGCTCTTAAATCTGCACTTCTTCTTGCAAATAAATAGATAGCACCTGCTAAAATACAGATTGCTGATACTTCACCCATTGAACCAGGAATATTACCAATAAATAAATCTAATAGATTGAAATTACCAATATTTCCAAGGTTACCCTTTGTAAATCCAAGTGGTGTTGCACCGGCTGCTGCATCTACACCAAAATGCTTGATAAATGGATCTTGTGTTGGATATGCTTCATTTAGCTGTGCTCCAAAGCATATTGCAACGAAAATTCTACCAACTGCTGCTGGATTAAAAATATTCTTTCCTAATCCACCAAATACCATTTTACCAATAATCATACCGAATAGTGCACCAACTAAAACAACGTATGGAGCACATCCTGCAGGTAAAATTAAAGCAAAGATTAAAGCTGAAATAATTGGAGCTAAGAAATTATTAACTGTGTAAGTAGCTTTTACTTTTGCAAAGCCATCCTTTGTGAATAATTCTTTAGCCTTCATGCCCTTAGGCCATTTTATAAACATATTAGCGATAAGCTCTGAGCCTATCATTGCTGCTAAGCTGATTAATAGCACATATATAGATGCCCAACCATTTTGTACCATCGCAAATACTGTAACAGGTAATAATGCAATGATAACATCTGTCATCATTCTAGAAACAGAGACTGGCTTTCTTATATAAGGTGCTGATTGTGGAACTAATTTCATATCTACACCTCCCTATTGTGCCATTTTCTTTGCCTTACGGCAATAATCTGTTAAATGAATTTTTGATGTACATGTATATGAACACATACCGCATAAGATACATGCTTTAATATTAAGCTTTGTTTTTATTGTTTCCTTATCATTATTCTTTACAGCATTCATTATTTGAACAGGCTGTAAACCAGCAGGACATGAATAAACACATGAGCCACATCTAACACATGGTTCTTCGACTTCTTTCTTTTCATTAAGAATAATACAAGATGTACAAGTCTTTGTACAAACTGCATCATCTCTAACTAGGTTAGCACCCATCATAGGTCCACCAAGGATTAATACTTTATTATCACAATCATCAGTATATCCACCACATTGATCAATGATTTCCTTTAATGATGTTCCTATTCTTAAACGGAAGTTAGATGGAATTTTAATACCATCACCAGTACATGTGAAGTTTCTCTTCATAACTGGCTCATTCCATTTAATTGCTCTCCATAATCCAGCAATTGTTGAAACATTGAATACCATTATACCTAGCTTTGCAGGTAAAACACCTGCAGGAACCTTAACACCAAGACCAGTTTTAATCATTTCAATTTCCCAGCCTTGTGGATAATAATTTCCTACACGCTTTACATATACCTTAGCATCTGGGAATCTTGTTAATTCTGCAGTTAAAGTATCATATAAATCTTGATATTTCTTCTTAATACAAATTACAACCTTCTTTGCATTGAAAGCTTGTTGTGCATATAAACAACCTTGAATGATTCTTCTAGGATGCTCCATAATTAATCTATGGTCAGCAGATAGATAAGGTTCACATTCAACACCATTAATACAAATAGTATCAATTGGATCTGTTGTTTGGAATTTAATATAAGTTGGGAAAGATGATCCACCTAAACCTACAAGAGAGCAATTCTTAGTAATTTCTACGAAATCCTCTCTAGTTAATTTAGCGATTTCTTCATCAGTTCTTTCCTTTATTGATTCATCAAATGTATTTTGCTTATCATTTTTAATTTGAATGAATTCAGTTAATTTTCCACTTCTGTGGAATTTTTTAACAATACCAACTACTTCGCCTGATACGGTAGAGTGAATAGGTTGTTCAAAGAATGGTCCTTTTCTTAAACCTATTTTTTGTCCCATTTTTACTTTGTCACCAATTTGAACATATGTTTCACCCTGACCACATCTAGCATTTGTTATAGCAATGTAGACATATTCAGGATCAACATATCTAATAGTTGGTAAATTGTTAGTCAGATGTCTAATATTTGCAATTTGCCTTGTCTTAGCTATCATGACATTTTTCCCCCTCTAGTTTGTTAATTAATCCTCTAAATATGGATGCTTAGCCATTAATGCGATAACTTCATTTCTAACTTCGTTTAGAACCTCTTCGTTATCCTTATTTCTTAATGCTTTATCAATGAATCTAGCAACCATTCTTAATTCATCTTCATTAAATCCTCTAGTTGTAATAGCTGCTGTACCTAATCTTAAGCCTGATGTAATTGTAGGCTTTTGTGTATCATTAGGAATAGCATTCTTGTTAGCTGTAATATTTACTGAGTGTAAAATATTTTCTGCCTTCTTACCAGTAACACCTACTGAACCATAAATATCAACAAGGATTAAATGATTATCAGTACCACCAGATACTAAATTATAACCTAGCTTCATTAATTCATCTGCTAAAGCTTTACAATTTTTAATAACTTGAGCAGCATAATCCTTAAAGCTTGGATCTAACGCTTCTTTAAATGCAACAGCCTTACCAGCTATAACATGCATTAAAGGTCCACCTTGGCATCCTGGGAATACAGATGAATTAATCTTTTTAGCTAATGCTTCATCATTAGTTAAGATTAAGCCACCTCTAGGTCCTCTTAATGTCTTATGTGTTGTTGATGTAACAATATCAGCATAGTCAATTGGATTTGGATGTAAACCTGCAGCTACTAAGCCAGCGATATGAGCCATATCTACCATTAAATAGCACTTACGTCCAGCCTTTTCAGTAACCTTATCAGCGATTTCTCTAAATTTCTTAAAATCAATAATTCTTGGATAAGCAGATGCACCTGCAACAATAACATTAGGTAATTCATTTAATGCAATTTCTTCTACCTTATCATAATCAATGTAACCATTGTCCTTTAAGCCATAGTTAACTGCTTGATACATTTTACCAGAGAAATTTACACTATATCCATGTGTTAAATGTCCACCAGCATCTAATGACATACCTAAAATTTTATCACCAGGCATTAATATAGCATTATATGCTGCTAGGTTAGCTGAAGCACCTGAATGAGGTTGTACATTTGCAAACTTAGCATTGAATAATTTGCATACTCTCTCAATAGCAATTGTTTCAACTACATCAACAAATTCACAGCCACCATAGTATCTTTTTCCACTATAGCCTTCTGCATATTTATTAGTTAACACAGATCCTTGAGCTTCTAATACTGCACGAGAAACGAAGTTCTCAGAAGCAATTAATTCGATGTGTGTTCTTTGACGATTAAGCTCTTCTGCTATAGCAGTAGCAACTTCATTATCAAATTCTTTTAAGTTCTTTTTATTCATAATTCCTTCTCCTTAATTACATACACGTATTATAACATATAAAAGCGTTTACACAAAGAATATCTTTCATAATTTTTTTATTTTTTCGAATATTTCGCAAAAATAAAAAGGTGAGTTTAACTCACCTTTGAATTATTAATTATTCAACCCAAGAAATGATAGCCATTGGTGCTGAATCTCCTCTACGGAAACCAGTTTTAATTACTCTAGTGTAACCACCATTACGGCTTGCAAACTTAGGAGCAATTTCAGAGAATAGCTTTTGAACTGCAAATTTTCCTTCTTCATCCTTTTCGAAACGAATGAATGAAGCAGCTTGACGACGGCTAGCTAAAGTATTAGTTTTACCTAATGTAACCATCTTATCAGCAAGTCTCTTTAATTCTTTTGCCTTTGTAAGTGTAGTCTCAATTTGACCATTTAAGATTAAATCAGTTACTAAATCACGAAGTAATGCTTTTCTTTGGTCTGAGCTACGGCGTAATCTACTATATGCCATATTATTATTTCTCCTTCAGACTAATTTTTCTTGAAACCTAATCCAAGGTTTTCTAATTTTTCTTTAATTTCCTTCAAAGACTTTCTACCAAGGTTTCTAACCTTAATCATGTCTTCTTCAGACTTAGCTGTTAATTCACCGATTGTCTCAATGCCAGCTCTCTTTAAGCAATTATATGAACGAACTGATAATACTAAATCTTCAATCTTCATATCAAGCTTGTCATTAGTATTAGTGTTTTCAGCTTCTACCATATAATCAGTATTTGAAGCCTTTTCGCTTAATTCAACAACTACTTCTAAATGTTCAATCATCATCTTAGACGCGATTGCTAAAGCTTCTTTAGCAGTAATTGAGCCATTAGTAGTTACTTCAATTATTAGCTTATCGAAAGATGCTTCGTTAACACCTTCCATACGTGTTTTTTCAACATTGAAAGCTACATTCTTAATTGGAGTATAAATTGAATCAATAGAAATTTCCCCAATAGTCTTAACAAATTCTTTATTTGCTACTGATGTTACGAAACCAACTCCACGACGGATAGTTAAGAACATATGTAATCTTCCACCCTTAGCAACTGTTGCGATATGTTGATCAGGATTTACAACTGTAACCTCATTGTCATGTAAAATGTCAGCAGCTGTAACTTCTCCTTCACCCTTATCGATTTCAACAATCTTTGAATAATTAGGATCATCAGAATCAACATCAAGAACTACTCTCTTTAAATTAAGAATAATTGTAATAACGTCTTCAACAACACCATCAACATTTTGGAATTCATGTTCAGCGCCGTCAATTTTAACGTTAACAAATGCTGCACCTGGTAAAGATGATAATAAAGTTCTTCTAAGTGCATTTCCTAGTGTGATTCCGAATCCTCTTTCTAGAGGTGAAATTACAAATTTACCATAACTAGAATCAGCTGATGATTCTTCAATTTGATAAGCATCTGGTTTTTTAAATTTTAAATCTTTCATTAATTAATGGGCCTCCTATATTTATTAATAAAGTTTTAAAAATATTAAGTTTTAATATAATGTACTTCTTAATTAATTTCCCAAAAAATTATCCACGAGGACGTTTTGGTGGACGACAACCATTATGAGGTACAGGTGTAACATCTGTAATAGCTGTAATCTCTAGACCAGCAACTGTTAGAGAACGGATAGCAGCCTCACGGCCTTGTCCTGGACCCTTAACTGAAACTTCAACCTTTGCAACTCCTTGATCAACTGCAGACTTAGCAGCAGCTTCAGCAGCCATTTGTGCAGCAAATGGAGTTGACTTACGGCTACCCTTGAATCCTAGTGCACCAGCACTACTCCAAGAAATAACATTTCCTTCAGTATCAGTAATAGTAACTATTGTATTATTGAAAGTCGAATGAATATGAGCAACACCAAGTGGGTTGTTTTTCTTAGTACGACGTTTTGTAACTTTACGTGCCATTTCCTATTTACCTCCTATTACTTCTTATGGTTAGCTATTGTATGTCTTGGACCCTTACGAGTACGAGCATTGTTACGTGTATTTTGACCACGAACTGGTAATCCTTTTCTATGACGGATTCCTCTATAGCAACCAATTTCCATTAATCTCTTTATGTTAAGAGCAACTTCTCTACGAAGATCACCCTCTACTTTAACTTTTGAAACTTCAGAACGAATTCTTGATAATTCATCTTCAGTTAAATTCTTTACTCTTGTATCTTCAGATACATTAGCAGCCTTTAAAATCTTCTTTGCTGTTGGCTCACCAATACCATAGATGTATTGTAAAGAAACAACAACTCTCTTATCATTAGGAATATCTACTCCTGCAATACGTGCCATGATTTGCACCTTTCCTTTCTAAGTTATATATCAAATAATATAAATTATAATTTAATAATTAAATCTTATCCCTGTCTTTGCTTATGCTTAGGGTTTTCGCAAATTACCATTACGCGGCCTTTACGCTTAATAACCTTGCATTTATCGCATATTGGTTTTACTGATGGTCTTACTTTCATTTTAAATACCTCCAATATTATTTATGTCTGTAAGTGATTCTTCCACGTGTTAAATCGTATGTTGATAACTCAATAGTTACCTTATCACCTGGTAAAATGCGTATGTTATTCATGCGGATTTTACCAGAAACGTGGGCATTAACGTGATGACCATTTTCAAGTGTTACAATGAATTGTGTGTTAGGTAATACTTCCTCAACTACGCCTTCCATTTCAATAACATCTTCTTTTTTTGCCATAAAATATTTAGCCTCCTATATATTAAACCGTAGTCAAAATTTCATATCCATCTTTTGTGACTAATATAGTATGTTCGAAGTGTGCGCTTTTCTTGCCATCACTTGTAACAACTGTCCAGCCGTCGGATAACACTTTAACATTTTTTGTGCCTGCATTTACCATAGGCTCAATAGCAATAACCATGCCTTCTTTTAAGATTGGTCCAGTACCTTTTGTACCAAAATTAAAGATTGCTGGATCCTCATGCAATTCATGACCAACTCCGTGACCAGTATATTTATCAACAATACCGTATCCGAATTGATTTATATAATCTCCAATTGCTGCTTCAACATCTCCAAGATGAACTCCATCTTTTACGACTGAAAGACCAGCAAATAATGCATCATGAGTAACTTGCATAAGCTTTTCATCTTTACCACTTACTTTTCCTACAGTATAACTCCAAGCTGAATCACCATGATATCCCTTATAACAAGCTCCAATATCAATTGCGATAATATCGCCATTTTTTAATATCTGCTTCTTTGAGGGAATACCATGTATGACAACTTCGTTTACTGATGCACACACAGCACATGGAAATCCTCCATAGCCTTTAAATGATGGTGTAGCATCATGTTCTAAAATCAATCTCTCGCAAATTTCATTTAGTTCCCATGTTGAAACCCCTGGTTTAACATGCTTTTTCATTTCTTCGTGACATAATCCTACAATTCGACCTGCTTCTCTTAATAAAGCAATTTCTCTTGCACTTTTGATTATAATCATATTTGACTATGCACCTAATACTGATTTAATATCATCAAAAACTTTATCTAATGGTTGATCACCATTTACAGTTTTTAAAATATTTTGCTTCTTATAGAATTCTAATAACGGAGCAGTTTGATTATCGTAAACTGATAAACGATTTTTTGCAGTATCTTCAGTATCGTCAGCTCTTTGAATTAATGGTGAACCACAGTTATCACATACACCTTCAACCTTTGATGGGTTAAATTCAACATGATATGTAGCACCACAAGTCTTACATACACGACGACCTACCATACGTCTTACTAAGATTTCAGCAGGTACATTAACATCTAATACAGCATCAAGCTTAATTCCGTTTTCCTTTAAGAATGCATCTAATGCTTCTGCTTGAGCAATTGTTCTAGGGAATCCATCTAATAGGAATCCTTTTTTACAATCATCCTCAAGTAATCTATCCTTTACAATACCAATTGTAACTTCATCTGGTACTAAAGCACCCTTGTCCATGTAGCTTTTAGCTTCAAGTCCAAGCTTTGTTTGATTTTTAATAGCTGCACGGAACATATCTCCAGTTGAAATATGAGGAATATTATAATATTCTCTAATATTTACTGCTTGAGTTCCCTTACCAGCTCCGGGTCTACCCATAATTAATAGTTTCATTATGAATTCTCCTAATCTAAGAATCCTCTATAATCTTTAGTTTCAGATGCTGTTTCAATTTGTCTGAATGTCTCAATAGCAACACCTACAATGATAATTAGTGAAGTACCACCAATTGTAATTCTAGATGATTCAGCTGCAGAGAATCCAAATGATTTAGCAACAATAATTGGAACTAATGCTAATATTGTTAAATATGTAGCACCGATTAAAGTGATTCTAAATAACATTTTAGATAATTGCTGTTTAGTTTCTTCACCAGGTCTATAACCAGGAATGAATGCTCCTTGCTTTTCAAGGTTATCTGCAATCTTTTCTGGATCAACTTGCATAAATGAATAGAAGAAACTAAAGAATATTATTAAAATAACATATAATGCGATACCGATTGGCTGTTGATTTGAGAATATTTGATTAATCCAATAAGCCCCATTAGATGTTTCAGTACTTAATCCTAATACACCAATAACTGTAAGAGGAATTGAAAGTAATGTAGATGCAAAGATAACTGGAATTACGTTTGCACTATTAAGCTTAATAGGAATATCTGATCCTTGTTGACCAGCTTGACGGTTTGCATATTGAACAGGTACCTTACGAACTGCTCCTTCGAAATATACGACTCCTAAAATCATAGCAACATATAATACTATAATTAAGATAAATAAGAATAGATTTAAACCAGTGAAGTTTGCACCTAAATATTTATCAGATAGAGTTACGAACATTACAGGGATAGATGAAATAATACCTGCACTGATAATCATTGATGAACCATTACCAATACCATGACGTGTAATTAAATCAGCAAGCCACATTGTAAATGCAGAACCTGCAGTAACTACTATAGCCATGTAGATATAGATTAACCAATAAATATTATTATATTGTAATACTGAGTTTGATAATATATTATCTGGCTTAGAACCTAAGCTGAAAATAATTAATAAACCCTGAATTAATGAAATAACAACTGTTGTGTATCTAGTAAAACGGTTAAGCTTTTGCTTACCATTTTCTCCTTCTTCGCCCCATTCTTTGAACTTAGGGATTACCATTTGAAGCATCTGAATAACGATAGATGCTGTGATGTATGGTGAAATACCTAGAGCTAGAATTGAGAAATTTGATAAGCCTCCGCCTGAAAATGCATTTAAAACTGTTAAGAAGTCATTTCCAGCAATCATACTCTTTACAGAGTTTGTATCGATTAGTGGAATTGGAATATATGTACCAGCTTTAAATACTAATAATAACGCAAAAGTAATTATAATCTTTAAAACAATCTCACGATTGCTTAAGATCTGCTTTGCCTTATTAAACAATTAAATCACCTCAACAGAACCGCCTGCAGCCTCAATAGCTTTTTTAGCTGTTTCAGAGAACTTACTTGCTTTTACTGTTAATTTTTTCTTTAATTCACCGTTGCCTAATACTTTAACACCTGATACACCAACTTCTTTGAAGAATCCTTTAGCAACTAATGCATCTGCATCAACTACTTGACCATCTTCAAATACATTTAATTGTTCGATGTTAACAATTGAGTATTCAGTATTGAAATGACTATTGAAACCTCTCTTTGGTAAACGTTGGAATAAAGGTAACTGACCACCTTCGAATCCAGGACGAACTCCTCCTCCTGAACGAGAATTTTGACCCTTAGTACCTTTACCAGCAGTTTTACCTAAACCACTACCAATACCACGGCCTAAACGCTTTTTAGAATGTCTAGCACCTGCAACTGGTTTTAATTGATCTAACATATTATAGGTACCTCCTTTATTATTCTTCTACAACCTTTACCATATGAGCTATGGTAACAATCATACCTTTAATTGCATCATTTTCTGGTCTTACAACTGTTTGACCAATTTTCTTTAGGCCTAAAGCCTTTGCTGTTGCAACTTGATTTGGCTTACGTCCAGATAAGCTCTTTACTAATGTTATTTTATACATGATATTAACCTAAGATCTCTTCAACTGTCTTACCACGTCTAGCAGCAACTTGTTCAACAGTTTCTAAGCTCTTTAACCCTTCTATTGTAGCTCTGATTACATTAATAGGTGTAGCAGAACCCAATGATTTTGATAAAATATCAGAAATACCAGCTAATTCAACAACAGCACGAACTGGACCACCGGCAACAACTCCGGTACCTGCTGAAGCTGGTC
>Ga0247611_10003526_pt1 | contig 23041 bp, 21 predicted proteins | sample 177DNAGHGhighgp2_FD_192422 | JGI IMG/M metagenome (GOLD analysis project Ga0247611, IMG submission 192422) | Sheep rumen microbial communities from Palmerston North, Manawatu-Wanganui, New Zealand - 1770 DNA GHGhigh gp2 | ecosystem: Host-associated > Mammals > Digestive system > Stomach > Rumen... | reverse complement strand
TAGATCCAAAGATGAAAAGTTTCCAACTGCCATCTCTGTGTTTCTTCTCATCTTTGCCACATATGTATATAAAGATTGTGAGAAGAGCCCAAATGACAGCAAGTAGATAACCGATAAATGTTAAAAAGGTAATCATAAAATTTTTTTATTTATATTTTGTATGTATAATCATATTAAAAAAATTACAAAAATCAATATAAAATTAAAAATGTCAATCTTTATGGATTGTTATAATATTTAGAAATCCTTGTTTTTTTGTATTGAATGCATATCATTCAAATCAGATTTTTAATTTCTTTTCGAAATTTTATGGCAACTTGGCATGATGTAGCAGAACTATTACTTCCAGGAATAAATTCAGATATTCAGAAATTACTTGATAAATATCCAGAGCGTAACTGTGTATGTACACGTATAGCACCATCTCCAACTGGATTTTTACATTTTGGAAGTCTATTCACTGCATTGATAAACTGGAAATACGCAAAGCAAAATAACTGAGTTTTCTTTTTGCGTATCGAAGACACAGACCAAAAAAGAGAAGTAGAATGAGCTGCAACATCATTAGTTCAATCACTCAAAAAATTCTGAATTGAGATAGACGAATGACCACTTGGAGAAAATGAATCAGACATTGGTAATTATGGTCCATACATTCAGTCAAAAAGAGCAGATTTTTATAAAGTTTTCATAAAATATTTAATCGAAAAATGACTAGCTTATCCATGTTGGATGAGTGAAGAAGAACTAAATGAAATCCGTGACCAACAGATGAAAAATAAGCAAATTCCTGGAATTTACGGAGAATTTTCAAAATATCGTAAATTAAATCCAGATGAAGTAATCGCAAAATTTCATGAAATGTGAGATACTTTCTCTGTAATCAGATTCCGTTCTCCTGCAGATTTAACCAAAAAAATCATTTTTTCTGATGAACTAAGATGAGTAGTTTCTATGATAGACAATTATAACGATATCGTAATTCTCAAATGAGATGGATTGCCAACATATCATTTGGCACATATCGTAGATGATACTTTAATGAGAACTTCTCTCGTAATGAGGTGAGATGAATGGCTTACTTCAGTTCCACTTCATTTACAATTATTTCAAGCATTTGGATTAACTGCCCCTAAATATTGCCACTTAGCACCAATTTCTAAATTGGATGAATGAAAAAAAAGGAAGCTGAGTAAAAGACACGACCCAGAAGCAGATGTGAGAATTCTATTCGAAAGATGATACGCTACCCAATGATTGATAGACTATATTTTGAATTTAGCTAGTTCATCATTTGAGGATTGGAGAAAAGAAAATCAATTAGCTGATATTTCCCAGTTTAATTTTGAACTTCAGAAAATGTGAGTAGCTGCTCCACTTTTTGATGAAACTAAATTACAATGGATAAATAACCAATATCTTTCAGCTATCTCTACTGAGAAGTTATTCGATGAAACTTTGGAGCGAGCTGAATGATTTGATAATGAATTTGCTGAGCTTTTGAAATCTAATCCAGATTATTATAAAGCAGCTATGAATATCGAACGTCATACGGAGAAAGACCCAAAAAGATTTACAGTTTATCCAGATGTAAAAAATCAGATTCTTTTCTTTGATGATGAGAACTGGAAAAAATGAGCAGAAACTAGAAAAGCATTATTAGCTGAAAATGAAAATTTTTCAAAATTACAAGACTTCGTTCGCACATATATTGAGGAAGTTAAACTCGAATGAGTAGACACATTATGACGATTTGAACAACTAAAAGAAATCTGAAAAAGATTTGGTTATGCAGCTAATAATGCAGAATTTAAAGAGTGATGATATGTAGGAAAAGTCGGAGATTTGGCAATGTTTCTCCGTATCCAATTATGTAATGCAAAACAAACTCCAGACTTATTCTCATTGATGTGTGTAATGTGAAAAGATAGAGTTTGTGAGAGATTAGGCGAGTATTTAGGATAAATAATATAAACAACTATGTTAATAGAAGAAATTAGAAGGAGATTTAGAAAATATCATGATGCGGATGGTTATAGAGAAGAACATCATGTAAAAATGGATAATGAAGCATTTCCCCATACTTTTAATGCAAGTGGTTTAGAGAATCAAATCAAAGAAATAATAGATGAAAATGATGATTTAACAAACATAGAAGATAAGTTTTATTGTATACAGCCATGTTTTAGAAGATTTGATATAGAGAATGTTTATAAATCGTGATATTCTATATTTTTTCAAATGTGTGGTAAGTGTCATATAACACAAAATTTAATAAGAGAACTCCCTATATATTTCAAAAAACATATAGAGTTTTTTACTAAGGAAATATGATTAGAACCATCAAAATTATGGTATACAATATTTTGATGATGAAAAATTGCAAAATTTTGAGATACAATAATGCCAAAAGATGAAAGGTCTAAAAAACTTTTAATAGACTTATGAGTTTCTCCTGAAAAAATAGTTTCATTAGAAAATCATGCTGAAAAATGAGAAATAGATAATTTTTTAGTCAGATTTGAAAGAGATTGGGAACGTTATGCTGGTTATTGAATAGACATTTATTATGATTTAGGCGGAAAATGGCAATTATGACCAGATGATATAAGGCCATGAAATGTGAAATGATGAAGATTTGTCGAAGTCTCAACCACTTGGATATTAGATTACTGGAGAGTTTCTTGATATTGAGAAGAAGTTGAACTGACAACATCGCCTATGCCTACTATAGTTTCGTGACTTTCATTAGAAAGGTTGGCGTTTATAACACAATCTGTAGACAGTATGTTTGAAATTGATTGTTATGATGGATTATGGAAAGTTATAAAATCTTATTGATATTCTCATGATATGAATAAAAAGTTATTAGCTTTGTTAATTCCTTTTTATTATATTGTTTCAGAATGAAATCTTCCTTGATGAACTAATACAGGGAAAAATAGAGATTTAAGATTGTTGATTAGGAATGTTTTTGATTTATTATATCCTCTAGATTCATATGAATGGTTGTGGGAATATATGAGACAAGATTCAAAAGTTGAAACAAATAGAAGAAAATTTTTTGAAAATGTATGATTAAAGGAAGAATCCTTATTTTTAAGATTATATGATGTTATTTATAAAAATTATTCAGTAATATATGACACTTTATTAGATAAAACTAATGAAATAATATGAATTATTAGAAGAGAACAAATCCTTTATTTGGAATCAAAATACAGAAAATTATTAGAAGAATGATTTTTGGATTAAAATTTGAAAAAGAAGATTCCCATTGAAAAACTAAAACATAATACTAAAATTAAAGTTAGATTTATTATTTCATTAGAATAAATAATGTTGGACCAAAATGTGATTCTATGAGAATTAGAACAAGTAAAAACTGCTGAAGCTTTGGAAGAGCGATTCCAGAAATATTTAGGTAAAAAATGACTTTTGCCTGCTGAATTTAAAGTTATGGGAAGTCTTTCTCCTGAAGAAAAAAGAGAAAAATGACAGCAACTTTCAGCATTGAAAACAGCTTTGGAATCTGCTTATGAAAAGAAAAACTCTGAAATGTCTTCTGCTGCTATCAATGAAATGCTAGAAAAAGATTTGATAGATATTTCTTTGCCTGGAGCAAAGTTGGATCAATGATATTATAATTTACTCGCAAAAACTAGGAGAGAAGTAGAAAATATAGCACAATCTCTATGATTTATAGTAGATAATTCCACAGACATAGTTACTAAATTTGAAAACTTTGAATCAGTGAATATCCCTATTACACACCCTGCGACTGAGATGCACGATACTATTTATGTGGACAAAAAAGACCACAGATGAGAACCTTTCGTTTTGAGAACTCATACTTCATCTGGTCAGAATTTCTTGATTAGAAAGTATGGACTTCCAATGAAAGCTGTAATTCCATGAAGATGCTATCGTTTCGATGAAATGGACGCTACTCATGATACAATGTTCTATCAATTGGAATGACTTTACGTGGATAAGGATATTTCTATTGCTAACTTCAAAAGTATCATAACTACATTCCTTTCAGCCATACTCAAAAAAGATGTAGAAATCAGAATGAGACCAGCATTTTTCCCATTTGTGGAGCCTGGATTTGAAATTGATGCTAGATATGATATGGTAGACCCAAAAACTGGAGAAAAAACAAAGTCTAAATGGCTTGAAATTTTGGGAGCTGGTATGGTCCATGAAAATGTATTGAAAGCTGCAGGAGTAGATATTAGTGAATGATGGACAGGATTTGCTTTTGGAATGTGAATCAATAGAATCGCTGCAATGAAATATGGAATCAGAGATATTAGATATTTCACGAACGGAGATCTCAGATTTGTAAAAAGTTTCTAATTATTTGCATTTTTGAAAAGTTTTGTTTATAATTAACCCAGTTTTATTTCATAATTTATAAAAATGGAATTGAGTGGAGGAACAATCTTGGTATTGGTAGTTATTTTATTAGTTGTTATTTGTGTAATTTGTTATGTTAGTCTTTACAATAAAATAGTTAGATTAAAGACAACTAGAGAAAATGCTTGGTCAGATATTGATGTTCAACTTAGATTAAGGTTTGATTTGGTTGATAATCTTGTAGAAACTGTTAAATGATATGCCAAACATGAAAAGGGAACATTGGAAAATATCGTAAAGGCTAGACATATGTTTACTACTTCAGCTCCAGCTGATGTTAAAGGTAAGGCAGAGGCAGATAATTTCCTTACATGAACTCTTAAGACTTTGTTTGCTACAGTTGAGGCTGATTATCCAGAATTGAAAGCAGATAAACATTTTATGGAATTACAATCAGAGTTGTCTGATATCGAAAATAAAATAGCATCGGCGAGAAGATATTTCAATGCTACTACTAGAGAATATAATACAGCAGTTCAAGAATTCCCTGCAAATGTATTGTTTCATAAACAGCCAGAAGATTATTTTGAATGAAGTGAAGAAGATAAAAAAGCACCTAAAGTGAAATTTGATGATTAATTGAGTCTAAATAATTTATTGAACGAGTCATTTTGGTTTGTGGCTCGTTTTTTGTATGGTTAAAAATATTAAGTATTTTGTAAATTTTTTTATTTGATTTTATGTAATTTTATTATATATTTCTTTTGTTTTAATTTTTTGAAGTGGTTATAAAAATGACAGAAATTCAAAATGTAGTGATAATCTGATGATGACCAGCGTGACACACTGCGGCAATTTATACTGCTAGAGCATGACTCAATCCAATAATGTATGAATGATTTATGGCATGAGGAATGCCTCCAGGAGGGCAGTTGACAACTACTACGACAGTAGAAAACTTTCCTTGATTCCCAGATTGAATATGATGACTTGAATTGATGACTCAGATGAAACAACAAAGCGAAAATCAATGAGCAAAAATTTTGATGAAAACTATCGATAGAGTAGATTTTTCTAGTCAGCCTTTCCATCTTTATGCTGGAGATGAAGAAATTTTGACCAAAACCGTAATCATAGCTACTTGAGCTACAGCAAAAAGACTTAGAATCCCATGAGAAAATCAATTTCGACAGCGTGGAATTTCAGCGTGTGCAGTTTGTGATGGATGATTACCAATTTATCGCAATCAGAGAATTCTGGTAATATGATGATGAGATGTGGCTTGTGAAGAAGCAATGTATTTGACAAATTTTGCTAGTGAAGTAATTATGTTAGTCAGAAGAGATGTACTTCGTGCTTCCAAAGCTATGCAGGAGAAGGTTTTCAAGAATGATAAAATCAAAATTATGTGGCATATGGAAGCTGTTTCATGTCACTGAGACAAAAATCTAGAGTGAATCAAAGTAATAAATAATCAATCCAAAGAAGAATCTGAAATAGAATGTCGTGGATTATTTTATGCTATTTGACATCAGCCAAACACCGAATTTCTAAATTGACAATTAGAAATGGATGAAACAGGATATATTATCACTCACGACTGAGTAAAGACTTCAGTTCCATGAGTGTTTGCTGCATGAGATGTTCAGGATAAAGTTTATCGTCAGGCAATTACATCTGCATGAACTGGGTGTATGGCGGCATTAGAAGCTGAAAGATTCTTAAATGAATTAGAATAGTTTCAAAAATATTTCAAACGTAACAAAAAAGCTGATTTCGATCAGTTTTTTTTGCATTTTTCTAATTATTTGAGTATAATTATATTAGATTTTATAATACTAAGTTTTGTTGATGACTCCAGAAGAACAACAGAAAAAAACAGAACTAGAACAACAAATTAATGAAGAATTTTCTCAATTACAACAAAATTTATGAAATTTGAAGAAAAGTATCCAATTTGAAACAGATGTAACAAAGAAAGAGGAACAAAATAAAAGAATTAAAGAAATGGAGGCTGAATTAAGTGAGATAAATGTTTGAAAGGAAAGACTTACTTCATTACAAGAACAGGAACTGTTGTCATTAAAAACGAGACTAGAATCATTAAAAAATGCAATTCAAAGTTTTAAATGAGAAGTTGTAGATTTACAAGAAGAAATTAGAGAATCAGCAGACAAACAGAATGAAAAATCTGCAACACCAACTACATACGAACTGTTAAAAGATTCTGAAACATATAATAGACTCTTAAATATTATTTCGTCCAATCCGAGTAAATTTAAAAAATTAAAGAAAGATGAAGAGGGAAATGAATTGGATACTCCTGAAAAAAAGTTAGAATATATTTTTAGAAAAATACGTGAGAGTATAGTCCAGTTTATGGAAAATAAGTTATGAAAATCTGAGATAACAAAAAAGGTCATAGATAATACAATTGCCCCAGCTTTTGAACGAAGTTTGATGGAATTATTGCGTGAAAATTGAAATGAAACGAATGTTAGCATGTTGAAGAGAATTGATAATATTTCTTTTGATAGTTTTAAGAAATTACTTTCATGAGTGTGAAATTTTGCAAAAAAAGCTACATGATCATACACTAAATTTAGCCAATGGATTAATGCTATAGATTATTTATCAGTACACAACGGAGTCCTTCGCGAACCAAACCACTCAAAAGTCTTAACTAGTCTCTTGGAATTTCAAAAATATATGAATAATGAAGTGTTCGCTCCGAAAGATGAAAAATGAGATATTGTTGCTTTCTCTCCATATTCTAAAATAGAGGGGAATATATTTCAAATTGATAATGATCAAACTTTTGAATTCGGTATTTCTAGAAAAAAAAGAAGAGATCAACCACAGGGACAAAAATCTGAAGAAGAAAAATCAGATGAAGAAATAATATTGGAAAGAATCTGAAATATTCAGGTCGTAAATAATCCGAGGACAACATCATTAATTGTTGAAATGTTAAATAAGCCAGCAGAATTTTTTAAAGCAACATCTTGATTACAGGAGACAGCAAATGGTTTATTAGATTGAATTGATTCATTAAATTCTGCAACGAAAATGTTTGGTGTAGATATTTTATGAGAGATTACAAAAATTCCAGAAAAAAGGGGATTTCTCTTCAAAATAATGGATTTTGTATGTAAATTGATATGAATCACTTGATGATTGGAATGAATAGTAAAAAAATGGCGTATGGACAAAATGAATCTTACTAATGAGAAGAATGATAATATAAGTAAAATTTTTGAACAATACAAAGACAATGCATGAGAAAATAAACCTTTAAATATAACTGATGAAAATTCATGTAAGACTGCACTAAATGATTTTGCAGTTACAGATCCACAAAATTCTTCAAGTACAAAGTGAGATTTTTTACGTGATAGTATTGCTGAAAATATGGATGTGTCTTTAGTTTCTCCGACGGTAATACAAGCAGCTATTGATGGACAGATTCTCTGAAATTCTCTAGACTACTACTTAAAGAAAGAGAATACAGAAAATTGAAAAGAAAAGACAACAGTTGATGGATCAAAATTTACATCGGACGATAAGTTAAAATTAGCACACAGTCATTTAATCAGTATGAAAACTCATTTGGAGAATTATAAGGATAATGATTTATCAGATTTCTATGCAAATATTCATTCTACAGAAGATCTTGCATTATGTATTAGCGCCTCACTTTATGTTAATCCAAATGATGTAATTGAATGAGTGAAAGCTAAAGTCTTCCTACCTGAAAACTATGGAGTAATCCGTTCTGATGGAACTGTAGAAGATAATTGATGAAAAGGAGGTTTAGATACTTGAGTAGATAAATCTGATAAATGAAAACAAAATTTAGATGCTTGAGTAGATAAATTCGATAAACAAGAAGTATCAGAACAATGGATGTATGATAAAATAGTTGAATATTGAATTACAGATAAACGTCAAATTGCATATGTTCTTGCTACAGTAAAATGAGAAACAAATAAAAGTGGAGTATGATTTAGAAATATAGAAGAAATTTGAAAATGAAAAGAAAAAGAATATTGAAAAATAGATCCCGAGACAAAAAAAGCTTATTATGGTAGGTGATTTGTACAATTAACATGGAAAAAAAACTATCAAAAATATACTGAAATAATAAAAAGTAGGGAACTGAATTTCAAAGACAATGAAGGTAATATTTTAAAATATAGTGACATTGATTTAGTAAAAGACCCAGATTTAATTTTAAAAAGCAATGAACTAGCTGCATTTATATTAGTACATTGAATGAAAAATTGAAGTTTTACATGAAGAAAATTAGATGATTTTATAAAAGATTGAAAAACAAATTATGTTGCAGCGAGAGGAGTGGTAAATTGATCGGATAGGGCTAAAGAATTTGCAAATTATGCAAACACATATTTAAATAAAATAACTAATGATAATTCTTTAGCTTAAATAACATAAAAAGCTGATTTTATATAATCAGCTTGTTCTTTGGTATAAAGAAATATAATGAAAAATGTGTTGTATTTTCTTTTGGTTATTATATATGTTAGTGGTATTTTATTTCTTTTATTATATCAATGTTAATTTGACCAAAATTATTAGCAAAAAATAAAGATGAAATATGATGACTTGGAAATTCAATAATGAATTGATTTCAGTGATTCCTTGAAAAGACAAACTTTCCTAATATGGATTGAGTAGATTGAAAAACTACAGTAACTCATCTAGGTAGATTTAATTCTCAGGGTGATGTTTTAGCATACAAAACTACACATCCAAACGTTAAGAGTTTTGTGTTTTATTTTTGAGCAAATACAAAAGATAACGATAGAACAATTTCTGATATAAAACAATGATCTGAATGGCTACAATTAGAATGAATACAGCCAGTATTATGTACATGTATTTGAGAGGATACGCAAGATTGGCTTAAAGATTCATAGGTTGATGTCTTTATGAAAAGAAAAGAATCGACCGATTATAGATTTTGCTAAATGTTATGATAGATGAGATATAATCTTGTCTTCTGATAAAGTTCATCCAGTATCCTACTCTCCCATGACTGATATTATAAATGAAGTATTAAAAGCATAAATATATTGTACAGAATTAAAAAAGCTAATCCATGTTTTTTGGATCAGCTTGATTTTTTTGTAGCCGATAATTAAGCAAATAATTTTACAGCAACATTTACAATGATGTAAGCTAAAAGGCAGATTACGATTCAGACAACGCTTCATAATAAAGAAGATGTTGCAGCTTTTGTTTGTTTCTCATTGCCATTTGCTGTGATAAGTTTGTATCCATTAATAATCATAAAGAGAAAGCAAACAAAACCGATTGCAAATCGTAAATAGCTATTTACAAATCTTATCATATCGAAGACTGAATGTCATCATTTAACAAAAGTTCAATCGACAGGTAATTGTCATCATAATTTTCATTTTAGAGTCCAAGCACTTAATGCATTAACTTTAGATATTCATGTTATAAATATGATGGTTAAAGTGCTGATAATTTTTCTTTTAATCATGGATGATTTATATTGAATATAAACATGTTAGAATATTTTGATAGCATCTCATATTTTTTTTCGAGAAATATTTACAGCTTTTCATTTTTCTTCCAAAATTATATTGTCAGATTCATTAGAGTTATATTCATCAATTAATTCATTTTCTAAAGTTTCAGGGATAGATTGTAATAATGTTATAATAACTACGCTAAATAGAGAAATAATAATTCATATTACGATAAAAGCTATATTTTTGGTTAAATCTTTTCCTTCTTTTCATTGTCATGTTTGTATTATATATTGCATTCAATTATATAAAATCATAGTAATAGATAAAGCAATAACTAATGATAATAATAGTCTGATAGTTTTTACTATAATAGAAGGGGAGTTTTTTACTTTAATTCATCATGTATCAATGTCAATTTCCCCTTTTCATTCAAATACATTTTTTCATACGGTGTTTACTTTTTCTCATAAGTCAATTATAGTGTCGTTATTTATTGGGTAACTAAACATTTGTCTTAATAAATCATTTTGAGCATGAGAAATTCATAAAAAGGAAAAAGGTAACACTAAAAGCGTACCTATTAAGTAGAAAAAGAATTTTGTTTTTTTTTGTTTGGTAACCATTTTTAAATTTGATCAAGTAAAGCATCAGCTTCTACTTCTTCTTGTTGACGTGTAGCTTGTTCAGATTTTCTAACCTCATCTTGTCTTTGCTGATAAGCTCCTGAAGCATAAGTTTCTTCATATTTCCTTTTGATTTCTTCTTGTTTAGCTTGGTATTTTGCTTCAATCTCTGCTAATTTTTGTTTTTCTCTGGTTAAGATGTCTCTAAGTTTGTCAATTTGTTCTTGATTCATAAGAGAGTATAAATCGAACCAGCTTTGTTTTTCTTTAGGTTCACTGATGGATTTACTTTCTAATACTAAAACTACAAGGTCTGTATTGTTTTCTAACATATCATCTGGTATGTTATAATTAAGTGCTATTTCTTGTAAATGTTTTGGTAGAAGTTTAATATTTTCTTGGGAAGTCATATTGGATAGTTAATATGATAAAATTATGTAATTAAATTATGAAATCTTTTTAAGAATATCATCAGCTTCTCTCTCTTCTTTTTTATGATATTTATCAGATTTTTCAACAACAATTTTGGATTTCTCCATATTTTTTACCATTTTACGTATTTGATCTTTGGTTATTCTTTTTGGTCTTCATCCTCATCCATGGTATCATTCTTGCATTTTATTGTATTTTAGGGTTAAATTTGAGTATTTGATTTATTGTTTATTAGTCGTTCTACGTCGGATTGGTTTATAATATCTCTTTCGAGTAGTTTTTTTGCGTATTGTCTCATGGAAATCATTCCATTTTGAGTAGATGTTTCAATGATATTTTGCATTTGATCAACTTCTCTCTTTTTTAAATTATTTTTAACAGCATTGTTATTTAGCATAAGTTCGAAAATTCAGATTCTTCATTGACCATCTTTTGTCTTTACGAGAGTTTGAGACATGATCCCAACTAGACAGTCAGCCATTCTTTCTAGAACCGAACTTTGCATATCGCTTGGATAAAATGAAAGGTATCTATTTATTGTATGTGTAGCTGAATTTGTATGTAATGTTGAAAATACCAAGTGTCCAGTTTCTGCTAAATTCAAAACAGCTTCAGCAGTTTCTGAATTTCTAATTTCTCATACAAAAATCACATCAGGATCTTCTCTGAGAGTAGATGCGATTGCTGCATTAAATGATCGTGTATCATGTCAGATTTCTCTTTGAGATATTAGTGATTTTTGTGGTTTAAAAACGTATTCGATAGGATCTTCGATTGTGATGATTTTATAAGGTTTTTCTTTGTTTATTAATTCGAGCATAGCTACGATTGAAGTAGATTTTCATCATCATGTAGGACCTGTTACGAGGAATAGTCATTTGTGAGAATTTAATACATTATTTTTTATGGATTCGGAAATATTTTGGAACATTATTCCCTCTAATTGTCTCGGAGAACTGTTGATTTTTCTCATTACAACATTAATCCTTCCTGTACTTAGATATGCATTAACTCTGTATGCTGTGTCATCTTTTGAAACATAAGCAAAATCTGCTTCTTTATCAACGAGAAATTTATCATATCTTTGTGGATTGTTTTTAAAAAGTTGTTTGAGTAAAATTTCCATGTTTTCATCTCAGATTTTTCCTAATTCTTCTTTTCTGATAATTTCACCGTTAAGTCTGTAGGCTACAAATTCTCCAGCAGAAAGGTGTAAATCTGAAATGTTTTGATTGTTTGCAATGAGTTTTAAAATGGACTCAATGTCTAATCAAATTCCTTGCATGATAATTGAAATAATGAATAAATCGTGAAACATTCACTTACTTAATTATATTCAAAAAATATTTTCTGTCAAAATTTTAGGGACTTTTTTATTGTATTACAATCAATGAAAAGAATATTTTTGTAAAATTTATTGAATTTTGGTAGATTTTTTTTATAAAATTGTGTGTTTGCGTGAGTTAGAATTGATATTAATTATATTTTATTCTTATGGTTTTATAGGTTTTTTGTAGTTTATAGTCTATGTTTTTGGTTAAGTGTAAACAAATAATAAAATCTGTATATAAGGGAGGTAAAAATAAAATAAAAAAAAGTCCATTGTATGGAAGAACCTTGCTTATTCTGTTATTCATAGCATTTATTATAAAGTGAATTATAATATATTTTTCTTATAAAAATTTAAATCCACGAGAGAATGTAGTATCTTATATGGCAAGTGATATAATAATCATATTTTTTGTACATTTATTAATTACTATAAATTATTGGATAAAGAAACGTAAATTTAGATTGTTCAACGATTTTATTGTTTTTGTAATTTTGTTGGCTTATATTGTAGATATGTTTACTATATTTATGTTTCATAGTAGAGTTGCAATAGTTGAAGTTTTTGCATTATGAAGTAATGGTTCCTCTTGATTTGACTGAATTATAAGATTATGGACTTTCATATTTATAATTACGTGATTTTTAGTTTTCTTTTTGGTTCAGAGTAGGTTTGTTAAATCTAAGAAGCCATCAAAAAATATGTTGATATTTTTTTCTGTATGTTCGGTTATCTATGCTCTATTTTATGTGGTGATAATTGTTTCAAATAAAAAAATCAATTATGTGGAAAATGTATTTTCACTAAATTTTGATAAAATAGAAGAATCTGAGTCAGATTTTGATCAAGAAGAGTTTGAAGAAGTAAAGGAAGGATATATGATAGAAAGTGTTCAGTGAGAATGAAAGGACTTGAATATTATATTAGTTTTTGCTGAATCATTGTCAGCGATAGATTCAGCGAATGTTGGTTGAAATGATAAAATGCCAAAATTTGATCAGATTCAAAAGGATTGAATTACTTTTACAAATTTTATAACAAATTGAACAACATCAGATACTGCCCATATTTCTACGTTATTATGACTAGTTCCATTAATAAACATGAGGATGGGTAATACTCCATATAGTGGATATAAATTAAAAATGGAAGCACTTCCAGATTTTTTAAATTCTGAATGATATAGAACCACATTTGTCAGTGCAGCAAGTCTAAATTTTCTGAAACAAAGAGATTTTTTGTCTTGAGCATGATTCCAGAAAATAATATGAGAAGAAGAATTTGAAAAAAATAAAAAATATACATTTGAATCCGCACCAGATGGAGAATTATATGATAGAGTTTTAAAGGAAGTAGAATCTCAAACATGAAAATATTTCATTTGATTACAAACTATATCATTTCATAAACCTTATGATACTCCACTTTGAAAAACGGAAGATCTTGCTTTGCAATATTCAGATGAAGAATTGTTCAGATTTTATCAATGATTGCAAAAAATCTGATTTTTTGATAATTGAATATTGATAATTGTGTGAGATCATAGGAAAATGAATGCTGTGGAGGAAAACGAGCCAGAATTATTTGGACCAAATCGATATACTAGATCCGTTGCAACAGTAGTATGATCTTGAATTGAACCTTGAACAATAAATTCACAGTTAATTCAGCATATGGATTTCTATTCATCGTTAAAAAGGCTTATATGACACTGAGATGTGGAAGTAGATGGTATATATAACGATATATTTTCACAAGAAAATAATAGAAATCGATGAATTACAAATTCAGAATTTTATGAAAATAACAGATATACAGTTTCATCATATAGTGGAGACATTTTCTTGTTTAGAAATTTATCAAATCTGCCAAAAGATAGTTCAATATATGATTATTTTTCATCATATGTATCGTTTGAATTTTGAGATGAAGAATATGAAAAAGAAAATATGGAGGATAAGATAAAGAATAAAATGAAGTTTATATGACATAGATGAGCGATAGAAAATTCTCCAGAAAATACACTGGAATCATTTTTGGCTGCAAATGAATTATGAGCAGATTGAATAGAGTTTGACGTATCTTATACTAAGGACAAAGAAAATATAGTAGTACATTGAGATTTGCTTTATGCTTCCAACTGTAAAAGACAAAAGGTCTGAAATGTAAATTTTGATCGAATTCAGAAAAATTGTACGATAAAAAATGGAGAGAAATATATGAGATTACAAAAGATGTTGGAATTAATAGATGGATTGTTTGATTATTATTTCTTAGAAATAAAAGTTTATAATGAAAAACTCTGAGCTCAACAAGCCTTGGATGCAATACAGACAGTAAAAGATTTGAATATGCAGGATAAAGTAATTTTTATTAGTTATTCAGATGCAGCAAGGGAGGTTTTGGAAGCGGATCCTGATATAATATATGGATGGGATACTTTCAATATGGATGATTTGAATTTTATATGAGAAAATAAAAGTAAATATTTCTTAGCTCCATATGATATGCTTACTCCAGAAATAGTTAAAAAAGCCAAAGATTTGTGAAAAGAAGTGGTGACTTACACAGTCAATGAAACATGAGATTTTCAAGCAATGAAAGATTTATGAGTAAATATTATAATGTCAGATAGAGTAGATTTACTCCTAGAGTATAATAGTATGAGGCATTATCCAATTTCTCACAATTTTGAAAAATTTAATTTAAGAAAGACATCCCAACTAACTTGAATAGTATCAGAATAATAATCATGAAGAATTTTTTGTGTTTAAATTGTTTGAAAAAAAATAGATTTTTCGTATACAAAAATATAAATATAAAATTAAATGGACTAAAATTTTTTTAGATTTTAATCTATAAATACTATGAAACAGTATCTCGATTTATTACAAACCATTTTGGATAAAGGAGTGAAAAAATCTGATCGTACATGAACGTGAACAATTAGTTATTTTGGATACCAAATGAGATTCAACTTATCAGAATGATTTCCTCTTTTAACTACCAAAAAAATGCATTTAAAATCAATTATTTATGAATTGTTGTGGTTTTTACAATGAGATACTAATGTAAAATATTTACAGGATCATGGTGTTAGAATCCGAAATGAATGGGCTGATGAAAATGGAGATTTGTGACCAGTTTATGGATATCAATGGCGTAGACGAAAAACTCCAGATTGACGTGAAGTGGATCAAATCTCTAATTTAATTGAACAGCTCAAAAAAAATCCAGATTCTCGTCGTCACATTGTGTCTGCTTGGAATGTAGCAGATGTAGATAATATGGCTTTGCCTCCATGTCATACAATGTTTCAGTTCTATGTGGCGAATAATAAACTTTCATGTCAGCTTTATCAGCGTAGTGGAGATACGTTTTTATGAGTTCCTTTTAATATAGCTTCATATGCTTTGCTTACGATGATGGTGGCACAAGTTTGTGGATTTGAATTGGGAGACTTTGTACATACGTTATGAGATGCTCATATTTATCTAAATCATTTGGATCAAGTTCATGAGCAATTATCTCGTCAACCATATCATTTACCAACAATGAAAATAAATCCGGATGTAAAATCGATTTTTGATTTCCAATATGAAGATTTTACACTAGAAAACTACGAATGCCATCCAACAATTAAAGCAGAAATCTCAGTTTAATTACATTTATTTTGAATATTTATAATGCTTTCGATTATCGTTGCTATAGATGAAAATAATTGAATCTGATCCAAAAATCAGTTACTTTGTCATTTGTCTGATGATTTAAAAAATTTTAAAGCACTCACTAATTGACATACAATAATAATGTGAAGGAATACTTTTTTATCGTTACCAAATTGAGCATTACCAAACCGTACGAATATCGTACTTAGCCAATCAAATGATAATTTTGAAAAATGTGTAAACTGTAAATCTATCGAAGAATGTTTGAATTTGAATGAAGTAAAAAATGATGACGAAGTATTCGTAATTTGAGGGGCATCGATTTATAGAGTATTTTTTGATATAGTTGATAGACTTTATATTACACGTATTCACCATACTTTTCCAAAAGCAGATGTTTTTTTCCCAGAGATTAAGGAAGAGAATCGAAAACTAATTTCAAAATCTGATATTCATCCATCAGATGAAAAGAATGAATTTCCTTTTACCTTTGAAATATATGAAAAATCAAGTAATTAGATTTAATTTATTTGAAGCTAATTGTTAAACAATATAAGATATATTGCGATTTTTTAGTAATATTATTTATTCTAATTTTTTCATCTCTTCAAATAATTTTTTGATTGATTCTATTTTTTCTTGAGTAATGATTCCTTCTGATTTATCTTTATATTCTTCGAGAAATTTTAAGTAATCTTTTAGTATCTCAACATATTCGGTTTTGTTGAGTGCACTGTCTTTCGCCCAGGTAATGCATTCTTCATATATGTTTACTACTCTTTTAATTCTATCATGAAGTGAGATAGATAAATCTCATAATATTGTTTTTGTTTGTAAGTGTTTTGCCACGATACCATTGTGAACCTGTTTGCGGAGTTCTTGTATATGATTATAAAGATTATTTGAATCTTTAACACGTATATCTATTAAACGATTTGCAAGTTTGATATTACCATGCTGAAAGGCTAATTTTGCTGCGTCAAGAAAAAATTTTTTATCTATTTTATTTAATGATTCCAGAAACTCATCAGTACATTCTTCTAAATTAATTCGAGGTGATTCTTCAGTTTGTTGAAGAGTGTTTAATAAAGAAGCTTGAATTTTTTTAATGAGTTCAATATTAACAAAAAACATGCCATTGATGATTTTGATTTCAAAATTTTCATGAGATTTACTTCAAGTATTCATAAATATAGAGCTGAAATATAAGTATATGTTATATATTATATATTTTTTTAATTTTGTCAAATATCTTGCGACTTTTTCTGTTCCTACAATCAAGGATGAGATATTCTATTCAATAACAGAGATTTATATTAAAGTATGGTATGAAAAAACTCCGATTTTTATCAAATCGGAGAATCTATTCAGACTATGAGAAAAAATTACTTTTAAAATATATGAGGGGAGAATTTAGAATTAAGTATTATTTAGTTTTTTTATTTTTTCTTTATCTCTTTTCTTTTTTCTTTATCTCTTTTCTTTTTCTTTTTCTTTTTCTTTTTTTCATATTCGATATTGTCTAAAATCATTTTTTCTATTTCTTTTATTGTAATTTGTTCTTGGATGGATTTAGCATCAGAATCTAGATTATGGGCTTCGAGAAATTCCAAGAAAATTCTCAATAAATTGATATGTTCTTCTATAGGAAAATTGGAAGATTCTGCATAGTTTATATATTTATAAAATTTACATTTTATACCTTCAATCTCATTACGAGTACAGTTTTGATAATTATTAATATTAAATTCTTTAAAAAAATTTCTGATATCGTTTCGTTTTATTATTTTATCTTTTGTTGTACCTCATATTGCCGTATTTACATACATTCTATGATTATTGAATTTTTTTCTCAAAGATTTTATTTTTTCGAATATATCATTTAATTTGTTAATTTTTTCCTCATATGAAATGTCGTTACAATGCGATAATAAATAGCATCGTGGACGAAACATTCTAAATTGTTTCAAAAAAATATTAGATATTATTTCGGAATATTTATGAATCTTTTGTTCATCTCACTTACTTAATATTTTATCATATATTGGTTCAAAACTATTTATATAGTCATCTGCTTCTTTATATGCTTTTTCTAGATCTCAATCATTACAAGCATTAACAATTTTATCATATACATCATCAAATGAATTTAAAATGTCATAAATATTTTTTATTGTAGTAATATGTTTTTCATATGATGTTTTCTTATTTGTTCCTTGATATGGCATTTTGTTATTAAATTCTTCATTTGACATTTTTATAGAGATATGGATTAAATCTAAGATTTAAATATGTTTATTATATATAAATAAAGAAATAAAGTCAAAAATCTTGTGACTTTTTTAAAGTTCATATAAATATAACAAAAAGTATGGAAATAAAGACCTCCAGTGAAATATTCAGTCAAGATTGTATGATAAAAATCTTTGTTAAACAATGTATAAATTATTTCACAATTTTTCTAGCTTCTAGATAATATCTTTTTTCATCAGCTTCTCACATTGAGAAAGTTTTTCTAGGTAATGCTCCGTCAACAACCACAGTTTTGAAGAAATCTGATTTATCCATAATTGGAAACAAAATTCCAAAATTTCCATTTTCTTTTCATAATCTTTCCACTACGTCATCACCATGCACATAATCAATCCTTGAGTCAGCATGATCTTTTAGATATTGATCTAAGAATGCTTGCATATTTCCGACTTCCAAATTCAATTTTGGATTTACAATTCAGAATAAATAATAGCTAGATTTAGACACTCATCGACAGTAATGTGTATTTCAGTCAGATTTTTTCATATTTTGCATTAACTCTTCTTTGTTTGAATATTCTTCAACTTTCAAATCTGATCCGATACTTCTGAAAAATCTTCACATCTCATCCACGAAACTATTTTCTTCCACATTAAATAGTACACGGTGAATTGGCTCAAAAATAATTCACTCATCATGCACATTGTTTATTTCAACCAGTGCAAATCTTGCAGGATTGTTTAACTGCTCTTCTGGAGATAGTGTCTTCTTCTTTTCTTCCCAAATGGCTTTTGCAGTGGCAAAAGAGTGATTTCCATCTCACATTGCAAAAAGTAAAACTCACAAATCTTCAGTTAATCAATATTTCTCTTTAAAAGCCTCAGAATTGTTTAACTTTTTCAATCCATTTATGATTTGCATAATAGTTTCCTCATCATTAATTTTTCGTCATTTTATATGACCACCATTCATCATCAAATCAAAATCATAAAGCAGATTGTCATCTTTTACGTTTGCTTTGAGTGGCTCAATTACTTGTTTCTCTGGATCATCTATCAGTACCATAATATGAGGCAATTCAAAAATTGCATTTTTCCTAATTTCTACACGAGGAGGAATTCTTTCAATAATTGTTCATTCTGTAGCTCTGATTAGAGTTTGTGAACCTTTACTAAAATCATATTTCTCCAAATCTAACGCTAAAATTAAACCTTTTCTTACAGGCACATGTGCAGTTTGTCTTTCGATATAAACAAATCATAATCACTGATTTTCCAAAATTCCATTTTCATCATATTCATGCATAGTTTTTGTGATGCTATCAATTATTTCATCTTTGTGTCAGCCATCTAGATAAATTTCAGGAAATGTAATCTTTAAAGTAGAAGGGGAGTCTCAAACGATATTTTTTACTTCATTCCAATATTCTGGCTGAGAAGTGTATTGATCGCAAGCTACCACAGCCCATTTGGATAAATCTGTTCATTTTTTTGGTAAGTAAATTTCAGGTACTTTTACTCAAATCTCATCAAAGAAGTCTTGCATGATTAAATGTTTATAAAATAAAACCTATTACGAAGAATAGAATATTATTTTAATACATAATTTCAAATGAAAGAAAAATAAAAAAATAAATTGAAAAAAGTCTGATTTTTTTTGCATTTTTTATGGTTTCTGATTATAATTATGTGTTTATATTGTATTGTTCTTTTATGAAAAAAGTTATTTGTTTATTTATGTTTTTATTTGTATTAGTTACTTTTTCTCCTTTTGTCTGTAATGCTCAGGGGAAAACTGATTCTAATGAAAAATGAATAGAGCAAAGTGAGACTGCTGAGACACATGTAGATAGTCGAAGTTTTAATAGTCCTGTAACAGTATTGGATTCTGTTAAATGAAATGCAAATAAAAATAAATCAGATCAAGTGCAAAATACAAAATTGGATAGAACTACATCGAAATATTGTACTGAATTATCTGTAGAATCAAATTTTACAATAACTAGAACTCTTTGTAATATAAAATATAATATAAGATCTTATTTGGAATATTTGGTATATATATGATTAACAGCTGCTACAATTTTCATTATTCGAAATTGATTCCAATTGGTTACATCGTCAGATAAATGAAAACAAATTTGAGTATTCAAGAAAAATATTCAATATATAATTATTGGGGTAATTTTGTTGATATCGTTCTATTATATTATAGATATTTTTGTGAGTGTGGTAAAACTTGTAACAGAATAATCATATTTATTTTATTATACTTATTATGATGTTATCATTTATAAAAAATAAAATATTTGCAGTATTGTTTGTATCTTTGGTTATATTATGAAGTGTTTTGCCAATATATAATTTGGTAGAGGCAACTCCTCCGCAGTATGATAAAGATGTAGCATCAGATTTAGTAAAAAATGGACGAGTGCTTAATCCTAGTGAGCGTTTTAGGATTGAAACAGATAAAACTCTTCGTGAAAATATTGTTTCATTTTTTTATCCAAGAAATGGTAATGAATCAAGTGAAATATATGATGTGATAAGGGGAATAACATTGTGAGTTATGATTATATTTATTGTTATTACTTGAGGTTCTTTACTTCTTAATAAAAAGCCAGAGGAATCAAAAAAACACTTGTCTAGTTTGTTGTATATTATGCTATGATGAGTGTTTATATATGCTGCGAATTGGTTGTTTTGAACGGTGTTTCACTTTAATTCTGATCAGTTTACCTCAGTACAAACTGGGACATGATGATTTGTAAATAAAATGATATGAGAGGATTCTGTACTTTTTGTGATACTTTCTGCAGTTAAAGCTTTTGCTTTCTTTTTAGCTATTATTATGATAGTTGTAACTTGATTTAAGGTAATGGCAGCATGAGAATGAGAAAAATGAAAGAAATTAATAAAATGAATAATTAATGTAATTGTAGCTTTATTAATTATAAAATGAGTTGATTTTATTTATTATCTCACAGCAGATAGTTCTACGTTTGTAAAAAATGCATCAGATTTTATAATAAATGTGGCTAGAGTTTTTGGTTGGATATATGGAGTGATTATAGTAATCATGGTAATAGTGGCTTGATATTTGTATATTACAGATGGTTGAAGTGGTTCAAATTTCAAAAAAGCAAGTAATGTTTTGGTAAATATTTTATTATCTGCTTTAGTACTATTTGCATTTCTGTTGATTGTGTACCAAATTTTTGCTGAATTCCAAACGTGATGAGATGCGCTTGATTCAGCAAGAGAAGAAGTTTTGGTGACTGATAGTCAATAGAATTTTATGTGTATCTATTGTTATATCACAAAGATTATTTTTTTATGTTAATATATAAATTTTTGTGATTTCAATTGAAAAATGGAATAGGAATCATATATTGAATGTATGATTTTTTATTTCTCAAAATAAATTATTTTGGCTAGGAGAAGGAGAAGATCATCAAGATCAACATTCAGAATTAATAAATATCACATAGGAATTGGATTTATGTTAATCGGAACATTGTTCTTTTTTGCAAAACAATTTGCTCCTGATGCTCCAATTTTATGACGATTTTCAAAAGCGACGAGTTATGCGTTTGGTGAAACGTGACTTGTAGTGTTTTTTATATTATGTGTTTTAGTCTGACTTTTCATCCTTTTGAAAGGTTATTTATTAAAAACTCTGATTAAGCAATTTGTTTGCTTGATGTTCCTTACATCTGCAATATTAAATTTTCAAGCGATAGAAGACTGAAAAGAAACATTAGTAAATTGGACTAAGTCAATTCATTACTGAGGGTACTGTTCGTGGCCAATTTATCGGGTGCTCGAACATATTTTTTGACCATCAAAATTAGCAATTCAGATTTTAATAATTTTGATGTTACTTGGAATTTTAGCGTGGATCCTTTACGTACTTAATGTTAAACTTCCAAAATTACCAAAAATTAATATTGAAAAAGAATCTGCTCCTGCACCTGAAAGAAAATCAGCAAAAACTCCATATGTTACCAAAGAATCTCAAACATCTTCCGATTTACTCGAGAAACTAGATAAAGCCACTTGAAAGAAAGTAGCACAAGTTTGAGCATGAGCTACAGCAAACTGAACTTCCAATTCTGGTTCTTTACTTAAAGATGGATTCAGCTCATTATTCAGGCAAAAAGTAGAGCAAAAATTACAGGAGAAAGAACAAGAAAAACCTCGTCCACAGATTCATTTCCCGTGAGATAAACCAACTTTTTCAACTTCACTTTTGGCGTCAAATCTTTCAGAAGCTCAACAAATAGATGAAAAAGCTATCGTAGAAAAAGCTCAAGCGTTACAAAGTAAGCTTTCAGAATTCTGAATTTATATTTCTATTGAGTGATTTGATATCGGACCATCAGTAGTTCAAATTAGAATTAAACTCGCAGAATGAATCAAAATCTCAGCTATCACAAATTTGATGGATAATATCAAATTATCACTCCGCACGAAATCAGTCAGAATGGTTGCACCAATTCCAGGAACTGATTGTATCGGAATTCAAATCCCAAATCCAAAACCAAAAACAGTTTGCTTATGAGACATCTTATCTTCCACAGAATTCCAAAAATGAATGCAAAAATCTGAAACAACTCTCGCACTTTGAAAAGGAATTGATGGAGCAATTGCTATTTCACAGCTTGATTCAATGCCACATTTACTCGTAGCATGAGCCACATGAAGCTGAAAATCAGTTTGAATTAATAACTTCATTCTTTCATTGATGTATCAGAATTCACCTTCAGAATTAAAATTTCTTATGGTGGATCCAAAACAGGTGGAACTATGAATGTATAGCGGACTTCCATATTTATTAGCTCCTATCGTT
>Ga0247611_10003525_pt1 | contig 23043 bp, 23 predicted proteins | sample 177DNAGHGhighgp2_FD_192422 | JGI IMG/M metagenome (GOLD analysis project Ga0247611, IMG submission 192422) | Sheep rumen microbial communities from Palmerston North, Manawatu-Wanganui, New Zealand - 1770 DNA GHGhigh gp2 | ecosystem: Host-associated > Mammals > Digestive system > Stomach > Rumen... | reverse complement strand
TGGGGAATGCTTTTTGGATTATTTCAATTGCTCGTGCATCTTCCTCTCTTCCAAATACAGGCACTACTATCAAATCATTAACCTCTAAATAATTCACATAAACGCCAATTGCGCTCTCTGGGTGTTCACTATCTGGTTCATCTTCAAAGAATGGTACTTCAATAAAACTTATGTTGTATGTATCCAACACCTTTTGAGTATTTTTCCACCAATCCTTTTTATATCTGTCATCGTATTTTATTCCAAGAACGGTATTTCTATCCACAAACCTAACCATTCCATCAGCGTGACCTGTAAAATCTGCAGTTTTGTTTAGCGATGGAATTACAATAATCTCACATTCCAACAGCATGGCCAGTTCTTTCCGCAATTCTTCTCTCGTCTTATCTGGATTTTCCGAATAAATTCTGTCTGATATTATCGCCCTTCCATCGCAAATAAGTACATTCCCGCCATCCAAATTGATGTCCGATTCTGTTGCAACAATATTGTTCTTCTCGCATATTTCTTTCACATCAGAACGTGACTCTTCCCACTCCTTTTTGCCTTTCAGATAGCTTGGGTCATATCTAAACTGAATAAGTTTACCAGATGCTGTCTGCACGGGCATATAATCTCTGCACCAAATATCTTTTGTGCTTTTTATGAAAGAGTAGTTGACCTTATGTTTTTCAAGAACCTTGATTAGGTTCTTGCAGGTTTCAGGATACCTGCTCATCAGCAACTCCGACATATAGACGGTTTGCCCTTCATTATCCAAAGAAGAAGGGAAGGTCTGTGTTTTTTCTGATTTAAAAGATGGAATAGTATTGTTCCTTCTGCTGTTGTAGTCAGCTCTAAACTTTTTCATATCCGCATTCATGAATTTCTTGCAAATCTCTTCTGTGGGTTCTATTTCGTTGCTCTCGCAAATATCCATAAAAACAGCTTCCTTACCTCTGTCGTTCAATACGAACTTCTGTATGTATTCATTCTTTATTTTTCCACTCAGTTGTATGCTCATTTTACGAAGAATTGTCCTATGCTGTTTGCTGGATAGTTTCTTGTCTACAAGTTGAGTCATCAGCTCTGTCAAAGGACGTTTCTTTAGTTTTTTGTAAAGTGATATTACCGCACCGCCAATAGCGATTAGTCCGGCAATAATGCCAATTACAGATTCAATACTCATATTTCCTCCTATATTTTTGAAAATTCAAGTCTCAATTCGTCGGAATCCAATTTCATAAGTTTCATCGTATTGCCATTATGAGCGATTACCAATGTGTATCAAATAGTCCTCGAAAGTGTCGCACACGGTGGTTTCCCCGCGCTCGAACTTGGCCAGCGAGCGTTCAATCGAGTTCTTCGGGCGGCTTGCAGGCTCGATGATGTGGATGAAATCCATCGAGCGTAGCATCTCCACAATGGCACGTGCAGCCTTGTTGCGCCCATCGTAGGATATTGTCAGTGTTGCCATAATATATTTGTTTTTAGATTTCTATCATTATAACGTACACATTCCTTATTATTGTGCCGTTTCTACAATTGCTATTTGTCGCCATAGTGTTGACTAACCTGCACAACGGTGACGGTGATTATCTCGTCCTTCACACGGTAGATAAGGCGGTCTTTCTGGTTTATGCGACGCGACTAATAGCCCGCATAATCGCCCACGAGAGGTTCCGGCCTGCCTGTACCCTCGTATGGATGAACGCGCAGTTCTTCAAACAGGCGATAGACCTTCTTGATACTTGCCTTGTCGCCACTGCGGCCAAGTGCACGAAGTTCTTCCTCGGCTTTCGGAGTCAGTTCTATACGGTACATTACAGGCAGAGCATCTGTCTGACATCGTCCAGGCTGACCTCGCGGGCCATACCTTTCTTTTCCTGCTCCACGCTCTGCTTGAATGAGCGGAGTGCTTTCTTGTCGCTGTAGAACTCATCGTCTGCGTCTGTTGACGAAAGCATTTTTGCTCTGGCAGCCAGCATAGCCTCGATGAGGTGCTTCATCATGCTGCTCCGCCCGTCGTAGGATATTGTCACTGTTGCCATAATATATTTTTTTTAGATTTCTGTCATTATAACGTACACATTCCTGTTTTATTGTGCAGTGCCGACATTATTAACAAGATACGCATCGGCGGAGCGGTTTTTAATATATGTTAAACGGCAATCGGCGGAGGTGTGGTAATTTTGCAACATCAAATGTTAAAGTCTGAATGTATGAAATCGATTAAGAAACTGATTGTTATGTACTCTGTTGGCTGCTTGGCGCTGCTGACGGCGGCTTGCGGTGGCGGTGTTGCCGATGCGGAGCAGCAGGTGCCCACCGTCAATGTGGCCACGCTGCACGCGGTGAGCGATGCCGCCAAACTGCAATATCCCGGCCGCGTCAAGGCCGCCCTCGAAGCCTCAATCGCTGTCCGTTCCTTCGCCCAGGCCGACGAAAACCTGCAACTCAGCCGCAAGCAGTACGAGGCCGGAATGGAGTCCATCAGCGACCTACTCGAAGCCCAGACCCTCTGGCAGCAAGCCTACGCCACTATGGTCGAATTCCGCTGCGCCAAATACCTTGCGCATGTGAAATATCTCAAGGCCGCCGGCCTGCTCTCTGTTTCGGACTAACACATCTACTAAATACCCATGACAAGTAGAATAAGTCTTGCTGTGACTATTTATATGTAATACTAATATCAACAATTCATTCTATGCAAATACCAAGTGATTGATTCTGTCATGATTTGAAATTTATAAAAACAGCCTATCTGTATAATTTATATTTCAAATTTTTGCATTACCAATCAAAGTAAGATTTTGCGGCGTGTATCGACACAATATTTTCGGTCTTTAATCGTTATACATTCTGATTGTCTTAAAAGGTTATGTATCCGGAGAATTGCCTAGATGAATACCTTGGCATTTTCTTCTAGGCTTTTCAATCGGTAATAAAAGTAGAATATGAAAGTATTAGGCATAATATTGTTTTTATTGACAGCCTGGCTGGTATGGATAATTGGTAAGCCCCGTAATATCAAGTTAATTGATCAGGAATATGAATCCCGTCTGGAAAGAGTCATGCCGGACAATGTGGTGGACGGCAACAGGGTGACTACATATACCTCTTTTGAACCCATGTTCAATCAGATGTTGAAGGATATTGACGGAGCAAAACACCATGTTCATGTTCAATTTTTCAAGTTCGAGGCTGATGCTACGGGTCAACGGTTGGGCGATGCACTTGTGTCTAAATCGGGCCAAGGAGTAGAAACCCGGTTGATTTATGATGATTTCTGCAGCCGGTCTTGGAAATGGTTTTTCAATCATTTGGGCGAACAAGGAGTGCAGACCGCCCCTTTCGGCAAGATTAATTATCCTTTTATCAAGCCCCGTGACTATTACCGTAATCATCGTAAGGTGGTAGTGGTTGACGGTCGGGTGGCTTATGTAGGTGGTATGAATATCGCCGACCGCTACGGGCAAGGCCTCTCTTGGGGCTGTTGGCGCGATACGATGATACGTATCGAGGGACCTGCTGCAGCGGCACTCCAGCATTCCTTTTTGGCCGACTGGTGTTATTCCACAGGCCAGTTGATAGATTCTAAAGCCTTCTTCCCTGTTGTGCCGCATGTGGGTGATTATCCCATACACATTATCACCTCGGGTCCGATTGGTCCGGGACCTGACATTATGCACTATACTGTTGATCTTCTGAATCGAAGCACAAAGTACGTCTATTTCGAATCGCCCTATTTCCTTCCGCCCGTCGAGGTGATGGAAGCCATGTGTAATGCTGCCTCCCGTGGGGTTGACGTCCGTCTTCTGCAACCCCTTCGCGGAGATAGGGGAGAGGTCACTCAGTATGCTTCCAAGTACAACTATGCCCACGCAATGTCGGCGGGAGTGAAAATAGGCACCTATCAGGCAGGTTTCCTCCATTCCAAGACTATCGTTTCCGACGATAGGGAGGCTGTGGTTACTTCCTGCAATATTGACCCCCGCAGCTATCTTTTGTGCCAAGAGGTTGCTGCCATAGTTCAACATCCCGACTATGCAAAAGAAATGAAGGCAATATTTCTTGCCGACGAACGGCAGTCGCTCTACGTAGATCCGCAAGTATGGAGTCGTCGTCCTTTGGCAAACAAATTCAAGGAATCAATGTCCCACATCATCGCCCCCCTGCTATAGATTCCGCCACAGAACGCTTCTGCTATTTAATAAGAAGACTTCTATAAATCACCTCGAAGGTGAGACTATTAATAACACGGTACAAGCCGAAGGCACAGTACCGTGATACTCAGACAACAGAGAATTGCGTCCCAAAGGGACGCGACATATATACCAAATGAATAGACCCCTATTTATATAACCCTCCATAACAGAAAAGTGTCCCGAACTCAATCGGAACACTTTTCTGTTATTTGAAACTCCACTAATGCCGGGGTGTCATGCTTAATCGTCAACGTGAGTGACACGTCCCTGCATATCAAACTGTATCTCAAGTCCGTTAGCCAATTCTATCTCATATCCTCCACGCATCTTCTCACATTTTATTATCAGCTGTTTCGGGAAACGGTTAACCACATAACGGGTTATGTTGCCGGGCACCAAAGTCACGGGAAGACCATCGGTACATTTCATTTCTTTCCACACACCTTTCATGTCAAACTCAATCAATGTGCCGTCCGACAACAGCACTTCGTATTCGCGGCCATCGATATAAGCCATGTCGATAACGCATGATGGCCAGTGTTTCTGAATGGTGGTTGTGGCGGCTTGGGGCAAGCGGTCGGGGTCTATTACCTTTTTGCGACCGTCAGCATAGGCACTTCCGGCGATCAACACTAAAGTGAGTAATGTAAGGATGAACTTTTTCATAATGTTGGGAATTTGTTTGATGTATAAAATGGTGTTATTTAATGAATTTCAATTGTATGGCAGTGCTTTGTTCGGCCGGCATACCGTTCAGGAACACTTTACGCACCCTCGTGTGCAGCGTTTTGCCCTCCAATGGGCTCCACTTGCACTTGTAAAGCAGGCTTTCGCGCGTCACAGTGGTCTCGCCCGGCTCCACAATCACTAAATCGGCATAGTATCCTGGCCGTATGAAGCCTCTCTCGCTGATACCGAAAAGTGTGGCGGGATTGTGGCACATTTTTGCCACCAGCAGTGGAAGCCATTCCTGCAGCACCTCGTCGTGGTCCTCCCGTTGGAGAGCTGCCGGATTGAAAAATCCTTCCAGCATCATCTGCAGCGAGTGCTGGATTGAGGGAATGCCGCCGGGTGCCTCAAAGTAGCGTTTCTCTTTGCTCGCCAGCGTGTGGGGTGCATGGTCGGTGGCAATAGTATCAATCAGTCCATCCACAAGTCCGCCCCACAGGCCCAGACGGTCGTCGTTGCTCTTGATGGCCGGGTTGCATTTTATCTTGTTGCCCAGTTCCTCGTAGTCGCGGTCGTCAAACCATAGGTGGTTGGGCGTTACCTCGGCTGTGATGTTTTTCTCTTCAAGGTCTCGGTTGCTCAACAGCGATAGCTCGGTCGAAGTGCTGACATGGGCTATATGCAGACGGGTGTTATATTTGCGGGCTCTTTCTATGGCCTTGTACGACGATACGAAACAGGCCTCTGTATTTCTAATCTTTGGATGCAGGGCGGCTGTTTCGCGGTCGGTGTTGGCATATTCAAGTTTGTAGTTGTGCAGATTGGCCTGTATGATATTTTCCTCTTCGCAGTGGGCCACAATCAGTTTTTTGCTTTCGGCAAACAACTTGTCCAGCGCTTGGGATTGATTCACAAGCATATTGCCCGTGCTGCTGCCCAAAAACAATTTGATGGCGGCATAGCGTTCTACCGGTATCGACAGCAGGTCGTCGATATTGTTGTTGGTGGCTCCCAGCATAAAGCCGTAGTTCACCGCACTTTTCGTGGCCGCTATGCGTTCCTTGGCCTCAAGGGTCTGGAGTGATGTGGTTTGTGGGTCGGTGTTGGGCATATCTATCACCGACGTAACCCCTCCCGCCAATGCAGCCTGGCTCTCGGTGGCGAAATCTGCCTTCTCAGGGAATCCGGGGTCGCGGAAATGCACATGCGTATCGATGACTCCTGGCAACACATAGCACCCTCCCGCTTCGAATGTCTGCGGCTTGCGCAGCATCTCCGCACGCTCCACCAAACGCCCCTCATGTATGTAGAGGTCGCGTTTGGTCAAGCAGCCTTCATTGACCACTGTGCCGTTCTTGATGATATAGTCCATTGCGAACCTTTTAGAACTTGCGCTTGGTGCCCCACTGGCGTGCAGCCACATAGGCGTCGGCCGAGTTGTTATAGATGGGTTTCACCACAAACTGACCGGTATGGTCTATGCAGCCCCAACGGCCTTCCTGTTTGGCGGGAGCAACACGGTTGTTCCATTTAAAGATGAAGGGTTTGGCATCCTCCAAACGGGGCTGTATCACCCATTCGCCCTCAAAGTTCACATATCCCCAATGGCCGGTGCCCGGTTCCTGCACGGGGAAGAGCCAGTGACCCAGTTCGGCATCCTCTATACCTTTCTGGTTGTCGTCCCATTCCTTGCCGGCCTTGGCAGCCTCGCTCGAAAGGGTGAATACGGGTTTGGACAACAGGCGGCCATCCTCGTGTATGCTGGCCCAGAAGCCGTTCTCGCACTTTGCGGTGGCAAAGAGGCCTGTGTCGTTGGGGAAGTTGGAAACCTCCAGATATATAGGCTGTATGGCCCATGTTCCGTCGGCTTTCACCCAGCCCCAAAGATTGGTGTCGGTGCGCATCTCGGGCAATCTCCAGCCGTCAATGTCGCGGCCGTGCTCTATCTGCGACAAGGCATACACACAGTCTTTCTCGTTGCTGAATATGAAGTCGCTGATTACATTGCCGTTACGGTCAATGTTACCCCAGCGGCCGCCTTTCAAAGCTTGAGTGTAGATATAGTTGTGCTCGCCGGGAAATTGGCGTATCATGGCATACTGTGGTTGAACCACCCAGCGACCCAAGTAGTTGACTATGCCCCACTGGTTCTCGTTGCGGGGATTGGTCACGGCGATGCGCCATGTGTCGTAGTGACGCCCCACAATCCACTGGTGTCCAGCTTCGGTGGCGTCCTCTTCGTTCTCGAACACGTTGTTTATAACCAAGATGCCTTTTCCGTCAATGCATCCCCAACGTCCTTCCAGCTTCACGGGTGCAAAGTTCATGGGTTCTTGGCCATAGTATTTCCCCGCCCCTTCATACTGAGGCTCATATTTCCACAAGCCATAGTAATTCACAAATCCCCATTTATGGTCGGCAGGATTCTCGGCAGGGTAAATCCATTTGCCCGGTTCCTCGGCGGTATACCATTGGTCGCCAGCTTCCTGAGCCTCCTCCTTGGTGCGGAAGATGTTGCGGACTATCATGTTTCCGCTCTCGTCAATGCATCCCCAACGGCCGTCGTATTTCACAACGGCAAATTTGCGGTCTTGATGCTGGAAAGCGAATGCCACCTGGTACTTCGGAGCTATCTGCCAGGTGCCGTTACTATTTTTGTAACCATATTTCATGCCGATATCATCAAAGGCTAACGTTTGAGCTAAAGCGCTGCCGGTCAGCATGCATAAAGTGGTGAGGATGAAGATGTATCGTTTCATATTTCAAATATTTCAAAGTTGCAAAGATACATATTTTTTTTTGATTATTAAAAATAATCAGTGCCAACAGGGCAACATTGTTGTTCCAAGCCTTTATCAGGGTGGTGTCAAGGCGGTTGGGTGACGCAGTTTTTCCATAGTCTTACTGTTTTTTCCCAAATTAGTATTTGTTGTGTCCCTATCCTTGCACTGTAATGTTAAAAAAATCGCATAACAATCTCCCCCATGCAGTTGTCCAGTCGACTGCATAGGGAAGAATGATTGGTGTATGAGCCTATTTGCGAGGCGGAAGCGCCTGGAACCGTCGTGTGGCAATAGTCTGCACCAAGTATACCACCGCGATGGCCGCACCCACCATGTAGGGCGCTGTGGTCCAGCCTACCCATCGGCTCAGTGGGTTCACTATGAGGGGCGAAATAAACTGCCCAAGGTACAATGCGGCCGAGAGCAGGGGCATTACTGTGGTGGCGGCGTCTCTGCCCCCTTTGATTGAGGCGATGGTGTTGAGGTAGGGAACCCCCACACCATTGGCCAAACCTATCAATACCGACCCGATGATGAGCCACCCTGTACCGACACCGCACGAAAGACAGGCATATCCCGTCAGAAACCCAATGGGTGCCACATATTTGATGTGCCTCCGCAAACCCTCCATGATTTTGCCGAACAGAATGCCCACCACAAAGGCAACCAGGTCAAGCCCCACCATGATTAAAGTGATGGCGTTGCTGCTGATGGAACCATTGCTCATCGATGTGATGGCGAAATTGGTCGGGTAGATGAAAAAGAGTATCATGACCAGCAGCATGCCCACCACCGATGGGGCAAACCGCAATAGTGAGCGGTATGGGTGGCCGGGTTTCTTCCGTGCCTTGGTCATTCCCGACTCGCTTTCATAATAGTCGGGCGATGCATCGTGATTGCGGTCGGTGTTGAGCTTGATATTGGGCAGGTAAAGAATCACCAGAACCAAAGCGGGCAGCGCCAGTAGATAAACCAGAAACGCATAATTCCAGCTTATACCCGCCAGCAGTCCGCTCAGCATTGTTGCCACCACACCTCCCATCTGGTTCATGGCCGCCGACAGCCCCATGAGCCGTGCCTGCTCCGATGGAGGAAACCAATAGGCAAGCAAGCCTGTGGATAGCGGCATAATCATCCCCACACTTATTCCTAGCAGGGCTCTGATTACCAAAAGTAAAACGATGTTGTCGATAAGGAAAGCACCTGCTCCGGCTGCCACATACAGCACCAACCCCGCAATTGCCAGTGTGCGTGTCCTCATCCACTTGCAAAGAAGGGGAAACAACAAGTTTGTCATCACGCTAAACAATGCTGGCAAACTGACTATGAATTGAACTGTTAGACTGCTCTCGGATGCGAAGTGTTCCCTAATCACTCCAAGCGCAGGCGCCATTGCTGCGCCCGCCATCACAGTGAGCAGTGAAATGGAAAGAATTGTGTAGGCAAGCCTACGGTCTGAAGACTGTTTCATTTTGTTGTGTGTTAAATAAAATTGATGGAGTTGTTCGGCTCTGCCAAGCCGCGAAATCAACGGTTACTTAGAATTTTAGCAATCTCCAGTATCCTGCAATTTGCGAGTGCAAAGATACAACTTTTTTTCCATTCAAATCATTTTTCGGCACAAGTCCGCTTCAATTAATCGTTGATACCGCTCATTGCAATGGTCAATGATATAAAGATTCCTCCTCGTTCCAACCCAACCCCAACTTTCCTGTTTTTTGTCTCTGGGTTCGCTGTAGGTTCGCTGTATATTCACCCTTTATAAAGCCTTTAGTAAGTTCTTCTTGAGCTAAAGCCTCAAGAAAAGGAAAGGAAGGAATGAAGAAAGGGTGAAGTGATGACGAAGGCGAGGCGGAGGCAGGGTGGAAGCAGAGTGCAATCAGAGAAGATGATGGATTGGTGTGAGGGGGGGAAAAATATGTTGCGGTAAGAGGAAAAACGGAACTTTTGGGAGAGGAAAAACGGAACTTTGGGGTGAGAAAGAACGGTATAATGGGAGGGAACGATTGGTTTGTGGCAGAATTATATTGTGTGGATAAATAGATTGAACAGGCTGGTGCATAGACTTTTGTCTTTTTGGGACGGAAATTGGGAGACATAAAACACTTTTTTATTAAGAATTTTTTGTATATTTGCATTTTGTAAACATAATTGTGTAATATATTTATTAATTGATATGCAAAGAGATACAGCAATTTTCGATCTCATCCAGAAGGAAAGAGAACGTCAGACCAAAGGCATTGAGCTCATTGCCTCTGAGAATTTTGTAAGCGACCAGGTGATGGAAGCCATGGGTTCCGTCATGACCAACAAATATGCTGAGGGTTATCCCGGAAAGCGTTACTATGGTGGTTGCCAGATTGTTGACCAGAGCGAGACTATTGCTATAGAGCGTGCCAAGAAGCTTTATGGCGCTTGCTGGGCCAATGTGCAGCCCCACAGCGGTGCACAGGCCAACATGGCAGTGTTTTTGGCCTGCCTCAACAGTGGCGACACTTTTATGGGCATGGACCTGAACCACGGCGGTCACCTCAGCCACGGCAGCCCTGTCAACTTCAGCGGTATTAACTACAAGGTGGTTGGATACCAGGTGAAGGAAGAGACCGGTATGGTTGACTACGACGATATGGAGAAGAAGGCTCTCGAGCATCATCCCAAGCTCATCATTGGCGGCGGTTCCGCCTATAGCCGTGACTGGGATTGGGAGCGTATGCGTGCCATCGCCGACAAGATTGGCGCCATCCTCATGGGCGACATCAGCCACCCCAGCGGCATGATTGCCAAGGGCTATCTGAACAATGCATTGAAGTATTGCCACATTGTTACCACCACTACCCACAAAACTCTTCGCGGACCCCGCGGCGGTATGATTCTGATGGGTCAGGATTTCGACAATCCTTGGGGCAAGACCACTCCTAAGGGTGAGATTAAGAAGATGAGCGCTCTGCTCGACAGCGCTGTGTTCCCCGGCACCCAGGGTGGTCCTCTGGAGCATGTTATCGCTGCCAAGGCTGTGGCCTTCGGCGAGGCTCTTACCGACAGCTACGACCAGTATATCCAGCAGGTGATGAAGAACGCCAAAGTGATGTGCGAGGCATTCATCAACAAGGGTTACAAGGTTATCAGTGGCGGTACCGACAACCACCTTATGCTCATCGACCTCCGCACCAAATTCCCCGAGTTGACCGGTAAGGAGGCTGAGAACGCATTGGTGGCAGCCGACATCACTGTGAACAAGAACATGGTTCCTTTCGACAGCCGCAGCGCTTTCAAGACCAGCGGTCTGCGTGTCGGAACACCCGCTATCACAACCCGTGGCCTGAAGGAGGGCGACATGCAGGTGATTGTTGATATGATCGACACCGTTCTCTGCAACCCGACAGACGAGGCCGTACGCGCCAAGATTACCGGACAGGTGAACGAGATGATGCAGAACCGTCCGCTTTTCGCTTGGTAGTCTGCTCATAACTAAAGCCCTTAAGACTCTCCCTGAAATGCCGGATAGTCTTAAGGGCTTTTTGTATACTTTCAAAAAAGGGAATCAGCGTCATGACAATGGAATTCGACAGCCGCAAGAGGGAGGGCAAGCCAGGCTGTTTATACAAGTTCTTTAAGGTTGCGATAACTATTGGGGTGTTTATTATTGCGATGTTCTTTCTGCTCATGGTGATATTTCCTGCGGGGGGCTGGACTCAGCTATTTTGGAAATAGTCTTTCCTTTGAACTGAAGGCGTTGATTGTTGGTGCGGTGAGGATTCGTTAATGCTTTTAAATGGAAATGAGGTGCGGTGCAGGTGGAAATTTGAGTATTTGGCAAGAAAAAATTTTATTTGAAAAAAAAAGTGTATCTTTGCACCCGCAAAGTGGATAGATTTGTAATGATTGCAACCACGTGAAAAAATGCTAAACACATGATTTCCAATTTCACAATCACTTATTCTTACCACCTTTGCTTTTTTATGGTTTCATCAAAAAAGTAAAAGTATTATGAGCTATTTCTTCACATCTGAATCTGTGTCGGAAGGACATCCCGACAAAGTTGCTGACCAAATTTCCGATTCCTTATTGGACGAGTTCCTGCGCCGGGACCCCAACAGCCATGTGGCCTGCGAAACGCTTGTTACCACCGGTTTGGTGGTTGTGAGTGGCGAGGTGACGTGCGACGGCTATGTAGAAATACAGGACACCGTGCGCAACGTGATACGCAATATCGGCTATACCAAAGGCGAGTATATGTTTGAGGCCAACTCGTGCGGTATACTCTCCACCATTCATGGACAGAGCGGCGATATTAATCAGGGTGTGGACCGCAGTACCCTCGAAGAGCAGGGGGCAGGCGACCAAGGCATGATGTTTGGCTATGCCTGCAGCGAGACCCCGGAGTTGATGCCGCTGCCTATCACATTGGCACATATTTTTCTGCAAGAACTTACCAAGATACGCAAGGAGGGGCGGCAGATGACTTACTTGCGTCCTGACGCCAAGAGCCAGATTACAATAGAATACAACGACAACGGCAAGCCCCAGCGTATCGAGGCTATAGTGATTTCGACCCAGCACGATGATTTTGACGAGGAGTCCAAGATGCTGGCACGTATCAAGGAGGACGTGAGGGCGATTCTTATACCCAGAGTATTGAACAGGTTGAGCGACGAGAACCGTGCTCTCTTTGCCAGCGAGGACTATAAACTGTTTGTGAACCCCACAGGCAAGTTTGTGATAGGCGGTCCTCATGGCGATACGGGTTTGACGGGACGCAAAATCATTGTTGACACCTATGGTGGCCGTGGGGCCCACGGTGGCGGAGCCTTTTCGGGCAAGGATGCCTCGAAGGTGGACCGCTCGGCAGCCTATGCCACACGCCACATTGCCAAGAACATGGTGGCAGCAGGAGTGTGCGACGAAGTGCTGGTGCAGGTAGCCTATGCCATCGGGGTGGCGGAGCCGGTAGGTTTGTATGTGAATACTTATGGCACAAGCCACGTGGAAATGAGCGACGGCGAGATAGCCCGGAGGATAGGGCAATTGTTCGATATGCGTCCGTATGCCATCATTGAACGCTTTGGGTTGAAGAACCCCATATATGCACCCACTGCCGCCTACGGCCATATAGGGCGCGACCCCTATAGCGCTCCTGTCACTCTCTACGATTCGGAAGGAAATGAATACACCAAGACGGTGGATTTCTTTGCATGGGAGAAATTGGACTATGTGGAGCAAATACGCGAAGCTTTCGGTTTGAAATAGAATGTGTTCTTTAATCCCATATACAATGAATTTTACAGGATTGATTATCGGGTTGTCCACCTTTCTGTGCATCGGAGTATTCCATCCGATAGTTATTAAGGCAGAATACTACTGGGGCGTGAAATGCTGGTGGGTGTTCCTGCTGGTTGGAATGGGGTGTGTGGTGGGTTCGCTGTTTGTGCAAGGGTTGTATCTTCCAACGTTGATGGGTGTGGCTGGATTCTCAAGCCTGTGGTCAATTATAGAGCTGTTCAAACAGAAGAAAAGGGTGGAGAGGGGTTGGTTTCCGCGCAATCCCAAGCGCAGGTACGACAGTGATAAGTGCTGAAAGACAATAGAACACAGTATAAAATCAAACAAATGACGAAGTTAAGTGTAAATATCAACAAAGTGGCCACGTTGCGCAATGCCCGCGGGGGCAATTTGCCCAACGTGGTCAAATTTGCCTTGGACTGCGAGCGGTTCGGGGCACAGGGCATCACTGTCCACCCAAGGCCCGACGAGCGGCACATCCGCTACAAGGATGTGTTCGATTTGAAACCGGTGCTCACTACGGAGTTCAACATCGAGGGCAATCCTGTGCCACGTTTTGTGGAGTTGGTCAAAGAGATCAAGCCCGCACAGGTGACCCTCGTTCCCGATGCCGAAAATGTGATTACCAGCAATGCCGGATGGGACACTGTCAAGAACCAGTCCTTTCTTGCCGAGATGGTGGCCGAGTTCAAGTCGTGCGGTATCCGTGTCAGTATCTTTATCGACCCTGTGCCGGAAATGATAGAGATGGCGGCACGGACGGGTACGGACCGTGTGGAGCTATACACCGAGGCTTACGCCCGCCAGTATCCTGCCGACAGGGCTAAGGCTATTGCTCCATACGTTGAGGCGGCAACCGTTGCACGGCAGTGCGGTTTGGGTCTCAATGCGGGACACGACCTTTCGTTGGAGAACCTCCAGTATTTCCATCAACAGATATACTGGCTCGATGAAGTCTCCATAGGTCACGCCATCATCAGCGATGCCCTCTACTTGGGCATTGAAGAGACCATCCACCGCTATCTGCAGTGCCTGCGTTAATAGTTTTAATCCATTAATATCTGAGTTATGAAGAAAACAATTCTTATGTTGGCAGCCGCCACACTGTTGGCCGCAGCTTGCCAGACCGAACCACAACCCGTCGTCAACGACCCCGCCGAGGTGGTGATGACAAATATCCTCAACCGTAAGAGCGTCCGCTCATACACGGGCGACACCATACCTGCCAAGGTGATGGAGAACTTGCTGCGTGCGGCTATGGCGGCCCCGTCGGGGAGAAACATCCAGCCGTGGAGTTTTGTGGTGTTGAACGATACCAGCCGTTATGACGAGATATTCGGAGAGAATTTCAATATGGGCATGTACAAGCAGTCGGCGGCTGTGGTGGTGGTTTGTGCCGACACCACTGTCGTGCGTCCTCCGCGCGACAATCCTGATGCACCGGCAGTGCAGCAACCCAACGGCATTTGGCGCGATGACATGGGTGCCGTTACCGAGAACTTGTTGCTGGCTGTGGAGGCTCATGGCCTTGGGGCATGCTGGACGGCTTGCTATCCCTACGCAGACCGCATGGAGCCTGTGAAGAAGGCTCTCGGATTGCCCGCCACGGTGGTGCCTTATAGCGTTGTGCCTATTGGCTATCCCGCCGGCGATGAGCAACCGAAGGACAAGTGGGATGCATCAAGGATTCATTATAACAATTGGTAGTCCAGGCTGTGAGTGCCGTGGGCTGAATGCTTTAGCCCACTGGGCTGGCTAACCAATCTCGCTCCAGTTTCCTTGCAGGGTGTTGACAGCCCGGATGGCGTTCAGCTCCTTGAGGTATTCGCCGCGGGGGATGGGACGTGCGCCGAGGCTGGACAGATGTTCTGTCTCCTGTTGGGCATCGATAAGGCGGAACCCGTGCGCCTTGCAAAACTCTACCAACCGAACAAAGGCCACCTTCGAGGCATCGGTCATGGTGTGGAACATCGACTCGCCAAAGAAGAAAGGACCCAGACTGAGACCGTATAGTCCCCCGACAAGGTTTCCGTCGTGATAGGTCTCGAACGAGTGGGCCAGTCCCAACCTATGGAGTCTAACGTAGGCTTCAATCATGCTTTCCGTAATCCATGTTCCGTATTGGTGTTGCTTTATTCGGGACACGTTGGCGCAGTGCCGCATCACCTCTTCAAACTGCTGGTCGATGCGGACTTCGTACTTGCCTGACGAAACCACACGGCGAAGGCTTTTGCTATAGCGGAACTCGTCGGGGAACAGCACCATGCGGGGGTCGAGGGACCACCACATGATGGGCTCTCCGTCCGAAAACCAGGGGAATATGCCACAGCAATAGGCGTTGATGAGTCTTGGTACCGAGAGGTCGCCGCCTATGGCCAGGAGTCCGTCGGGCTCTGCCTCTTCGGGATTGGGGAAACCGGGATAATCGGGGTCGAGCCTGTATATCATGGCAAGAGAGGAATTAGTTCGTTCAGCAAAGCTTGGCAGCCTATGGTGATATCTTCCCAGGCGGCATCGAAATTGCGGGTGTACCAGGGGTCGGCTACGTCGCGGTGGTGGTGGGCTTTGTCGGCCGGGTCGGTATGGTCGAGCAGCATGCTGATTTTGCCCTCGGGGTCGTTGGGCAGGATGCGGTGAAGGCCGTGGAGGTTTTCGCGGTCCATAATAATGAGGTAGTCGAAACGGTTGTAGTCGGCGGGAGTGACTTGCCTTGCGGCGTGTTTTGCGCCTTTGATGCCGTGGGATTCAAGGGTTCGGAGAGCCATGGGGTAGATGGGGTTACCGATTTCCTCGGTGCTGGTGGCGGCAGAGTCGATTTGGAAATGATGGCTTAAGCCGGCGTTGTCCACCAGTTGTTGAAACACGAATTGGGCAGTTACACTGCGGCAGATATTGCCGTGACAAATAAAGAGTATCTTTTTCATCTTTTTTCTGTTGAAAGTGCAAAAATACAAAAAATAATTGTAATTTTGCATTTTTGTTTTCACAATAGCATAAACGACATATATGAATAAAGGTTCTGAATATTCAACATCTTATGCGGAGGTTAACTCGCACAGCATACATTTTGGCAAGTGTGCCACCATGGGCCCGATGGATGATTGCCAACCATTGCCCAGCAAACGTTGCAAGGGGTTAGGACAAAGGTTGAAAGGCGTGGTGGTGGCTGCATTGCTCTTTATGTCAGGCAGTATTGCGGCCCAAACGGGTAGTACCAATATTGGTGTGATACCCACTCCCCAGCAGGTAGTGATGGGGCAGGGGACAGTGGCTTTGGGCAAGAGTGCCCCGAGGCGCAACTTTGTGGAATCGATAGAGGGTGCCAGCAATCAGGCACAGGCATACAAGATTGAGATAGCACCCGACGGAGTGCGAGTTTGGTGTGTGAGCAACGAGGGTTGGGGCTATGCCATGAAGACCCTTGACCAACTGAAAAAGATATACAAGGACAATGTGCCTTGCATGACTATAACCGACTGGCCGGCATACGAGTACCGTGGATGGCTTGACGACATCAGCCGCGGGCCTATACCGAGCAAGCTGTTCCGTCAGAAGACGAGAAGTTTTGCAGAACGATACAAAATGAATTTTGGCAACTATTATACCGAACACACCCTGTACAACGAAGAGTATCCGGACATTTCGGGAAACAGTGGCATCGGTGACTATGAATATGCCAATGACCCGTACATGATGGCCAACTTGCAATGTTTTGCCCATTTCGAAAAGACATTGCGTATACCCTACTATCAGATTATTATGGACAGCCCCACGAATGTCAATCCCGGCAAGGAGGAGACCTACTCTTTTCTGCGCGAGCAGATAGAGAATGCCGTGGCTGCCTATTACAGCAGTCGTTTTTTTAATATCAACTGCGATGAGACTGAGGCGTTGGGCAGCGGACGCGCACGGAACTATGTGAGTGAGCATGGTGCCGATGAGGTATATTGCCAGCATATCAACCGGGTGTATGACATCATACAGCAAAGCTACCGCGAAGCTCATGGCATCAACAGTAAAATGGGTGTGCTGATGTGGGGCGACATTGTGGGGAAGAATCCCGAAATGCTTCAGAAACTGCCGTCCGACATGCAATATATTGTATGGAGCTATGGGGCGCAGGAGAGTTATGCCCACATGATAGCTCCGTTTGCCGCCATTCACCGTAAGCAGGGCAACGCATTCTGGGTGGCTCCTGGAGTGAGCCATTGGAGCAGTACTCCCCAAGTGCGTAATTATATCCAAAACATTGCTTATCTGGCCCGCGACGGATACTTGGCAGGGGCCTGTGGTTTGATGAATACCGCATGGGACGACAGCGGAGAGTCGCTGTTGGGCGATTCGTGGCATGCTATGGCCTGGGCTGCAGAGATGGCATGGCACCCTATTACTGCTACTGACCCTGAGCAAGCCCGTGAGGAAATGAGTCGGCGCGAGAAGCAGTTCAATGCCAACTACGACCGACTGGTGGCACTAGAGATGCGCAAGACCAATCCCGACATTCAAAATATCGATTCCAAATCCATAACACGCATGATTTATGCGGTAGGCGATTTGAACAGCAATCCCTGGGTAGGCGACTGGTTTAACACCCGAGCCTTGATGCAGCCGTTGTTGGAATTCAATCCAACCGATGTGGACGAGGCCATGCTGCGCCGGTGTGACAGCGTGGAGTCGGTGGTTCGCCGCACATTGCGTAATGTGGACAGTGCTATGGTGCCGCACTTTGCCTATGCCTGCCATCGCATTCTCTGTGTGGCGGAGAAGAGCCGGCTGAGGGTGATGCTTTATCAAGCCTTGAAGGAAAACGGCGACTATGTGCAGCTGAAATATAATATCCAGGCTGCCAGCCGACAGTATTTCTATCATCTTCACAGTTTGAAACGGGAATACCTCAGGCTTTGGGATGAAGAGTGTACCGACTATAGCCGCGACACCATTTGCAACCGCTACGACCGTTTGGGCCGCGAGGTGCAGGAGGCCCGGCAACGGGTATTCATTTCAAACGAGTATCGCGACGGCAAGATGTATGTGACACTCAAGACCCTTTTCGACGACCGCCCGATATACTTTACAGTAGATGGTCGCAAACCCTCAAAGGGTGCCAATTTGTACAAGCGGCCTTTCACTATAGGGCGTAGCTTCACGGTGCGTGCGGTGAGTTTCAATAAGTGGGATGAACCCGTGTACAGCGAGCAGTATTTGCTGTATCACAAGGGTATCGGCAATATAAAGCGTCTTAATACGCACTATAGTGATTACCGCAATGTGTATAGTGGCGGGGGCGACAATGCCCTTTCCGACGGTATACTGGGCAGCGACGAGGCATACGACGACGGCCATTGGCAGGGATACTGGGGGCAGGATGTAGATGCAGAATACGATTTCGGGAACGCCACTCAGGTGAAAACCATCACGATGCGTTTCCTGCAGAATACCAATGCTTGGATTCTGGCTCCCGAAACCATAGAGGTTTACTCTTCAAACGACGGGACGAATTGGAAACTGATACGCACCGAGCATTTCACGCCCGACTTCCACTATTATGGCGCCATTGTACATACGCATGCTATACGTAACCTTAAAGTCAACAGCCGTTACCTGCGAGTGGTGGCCAAGAATCCCGGCAAACTGCCCCAATGGCATCCCGGCAAGGGAGGCGACAGTTATCTCTTTGTTGACGAAATTGTGATTGAATAGCATGATAGGTTATGCCGGATTGAGAGCGGAATGGATAAAAGCTGGAGGCGGAAGTGATTCTTATCGGAATGATATTCCGGCATGATAGAACAGAGAACAGGTTAATTCAAACACTTATTATACAATCTATATGAACGTAGAAGAATATATCATCGCGCGCGTCAATGCCCTTATGCATACCGAGGACGCGGCAATCGTGAAACGACTTGAAGGCGGCATGAGTAATTATACTTATGTGGTTGAAACCCGAGGCAAGAAGTATACCTACCGAGTGCCAGGAAAGTATGCCGAAAAGTTTGTGGACCGCGTGGAAGAATGGGACAATATCCAGGAGGTGAATAAACTGGGGTTGAACAATGCTACTTCCTATGTGGAGATTATCTCGGGCGAGAAGTTGGCGGAATATGTGGAGGGGACTATTTTGTCCGAAACCGACGTGGTGAGTTATAACGACATGTCGGTGGCGGCACTGAAGCATATCCACAATAGTGACCTTCACTTCAAGGATTATAACGCCTTCGGGCGCCTTGACGATTATGAGCGTTATTGCCGCGAGATGGGGTTCACCCACCCCAAGGAGTACGTGGAACTGCGCAACAAGCTCAATGCAATGCGGCAGGCCCATGCAGGGGTCAAGATGGTGCCCTGTCATTGCGACTATCAGCCGACCAATCTGGTGGTAAACGGTGACAAACTATATGTGCTCGACTGGGAGTTTGCCGGCATGAACGACCCGTTCTACGATATTGCCTGCTATGGTAATGCCGGTTTCGATAAGGCCCTCTCGCTGCTTGAAGCCTATGTGGGGCATCAGCCTACCCGGGAGGAGCTGCAACGCCTATATTTCCACCGCTCGTTTCAATGCCTGCAGTGGTATAATGTGGCAATATTCAAAGACCGGGTGGGTCTCAGCAAGGACCTCAATATGGATTTTAACCAGGTGGCGGCATTCTTTTTCAATATGGCCAAGGACTTGGCCGACCAGTACGAGACATTGTAGTTGATTGTCTTTTCTTACGAATATATGCCGGCTAAAAGGATTCATTGGTCGGCATAATGAATGTATATACCTATTAATAAAAACAATATCCTCGCGATGCCCTTGTGCATCGCGAGGATAAATGTTATGCCTGTATATCAATAATTATTGGGCAAGTGTTGTGTCGTGAACAAGGCGATAGGCCATTTTGGGACTAGTGAGATCTCTGCCCAATTGAGAATTAGGAATAAAAGCAGAAGCATCAGTAGCACTAGCAACACCGAAAAATATAGTGTAAAAATAATATTGACGTCTACTTGAATTCCAAGATCCACTACTTGTCCAGTAATATCCATTACCTTCGTTCCCATATACACCATGACTATTACCGATATTTCCTGTTGCAGGCAAGAATACACATCCTTCGGGTATTTCTGTAATCTCTGGATATGCATTCAATAAAGAAGGGTGATTCGTTGAATAGGTAGTCCCAGTGTAATTGTCGGGATAAAGCAATAATCCTAATATGTTGCCGAGCCTAACAATATTAAAACAATAACCTTCGCCAGATCCTCTATTGACTGTTCTTGGGAAATTTGCACCACTTAGACCGAGAATGTTATACCATTGATTTTTTGATAGGGTTTTCCATGCTCCAGTTCGGCAGGTTATATCCCCAACTTTTATGGCAATATTTGCACCAATGTCGTAAGTAAAATCGTTAGATTGACTAGTCAAATTATTAGGAATGAATAAGTCAGTGTTGGTTGGGTCTGCTGAATGTAAAGCGTTTTCTTGCGAAGAGTGAAAGCTATATTCGCCACCAGAATATATCAGATTTCCTTGAGCAAACATGACTTTGTGGCGGGAATTGTTTCCTTGGTCAGAAAAGAAGCTGTGGATAGATCCTGCAATCCATGTATCTGCCTGTGCGGTCTCTGTTGCGCTATTTGTCATATAGGGAACAGCGGCATATTGGCTGAGGCCTACGTTTCCAGAACCAGCATTGGATTGTTCTTTCTCATAGATATATACGGTGCCACCGATATGGGAATAGATGGTTATCTTGTATCTGTTGTCTATGCTGCCCGATACCGAAGGCACGTATAAATAGAAGGTCTTTGTCTCGTTGGTTACCAAAGTATCTAAGTTTCCTTGTTCGCTTAGCTTTGCAAGGCTTATGATACGGTGATCTGCAATCTCTGTTTCAGAGAGGCCAGTGCTGCTAATTTCGTATGCACGTTGTGCGGAAGTGATGTCGTTCACCGTTGCGGTTCCCCACAAAAGCACGTCGCTGTTGCCGACTGTCTGCACAGCAATGGAGTCAATCACAAGGTTGTTGCGGTCGCTTTTGTCGTTTTTCACAGCAATTGCCAGCAATGCACCCATATTTGTGAACTGAAGATTGCTGGAACCATTTACAAATGCACCCATCGGTGCTTTGACTACTTGTCCGTTTGTGGTGGTTTCGTATGCTTGCACTCGGGGAATATTCAAAGTGACAGTGGAACTTCCCAATTGGTTTCCATTGGTTGCGACCAGGTCATTCGGGTATACTGCCTGATAGGCATTGCTGGTGGGTGCCTCGATTGTTGATGTTGTTGAAACACTGACAGTGCATGGAGTACCATTCACATTTACAAGGTCGCCCGTTTCCCATCGGGGTGTGCTTGTGCCAGATATATATACTTTCGACTCATTGCTGAAGGGACTGATGCGTGCTTTTAGGGTAGTGGTGTCCTTTTTGCATCCAGCCATCAGAAATGTAACTATTGCTGCCAAAATTAACAGACTGATATTTCTTTTTCTCATATTGTTATTGATTTCAATTAAAACGTTTTGTGTTGTTTTTACCAAGTCCACCCAGACTCTCCTCCAAAGGGGTTATAGTCTGTTGTGGATGAATTGTTATTATCGTTGCCACCCCAGAACTTGTCTGAGTTGTTATTCACAGAATTGTAATTTATTAGCGATGGTAATTCAAATGTCGAATCACCACCACTTGCCCCAATACCCAACTCAACCTTGAATTTGACCGTTGTGACTTTGGGCGGCAAATAATACTTTCTTATAGTTTTATCATCCATATATAATGTTTTAAATTGTTTGTCCTCTCAATAAAAAATAGACACCACAAAGGTAATTGCATTTTACTCTCCGGCATCAGGCTCTCCAATACCGGCATTCAGTAAGGCTTTTTTCCTATGTATGTGTCATTAATAGACTTTTTAATCCAACTTGCAAATATACTATTTTTTTTTTATTCTACAATTGTTTTTTAGTATATTATGATGTTACTATCTTGTTCATTATGTAATTAATGGTTTGTGAATCAATAATATGCCATGTGCATAATTATTATTGTTTTTTTGTAATAATAGTTTTTCTTGTTCCTATAATAATTACTACTAAAAAAATACTCTTTCTTTTTTTATCGACTATTTCACAACAATGCTAAATAGAGGCATTTACAATTGTGTTCAGACACAGATTGTTAGACGTTTCCAAATTCTTTGTTGTCTTTTAATTCATTGATTGTTATTGTGTTGTTAGTTGTTTTCCCATTCTAGTCACCTCTTTGTGAAAATCTGTATAATGAGAAATGTAGCATATTCCGCTTTTTTTCTTATCTTTGCATCCAGAGACCCGACAGATTGCGGGCCTTTTATACTTTATGTTTCAGCATGTTGTTTTATCTTTAGCTATGTTGTAGATATGAATATTGAAGAATACCGTTCTTTCTGTCTCTCCTTGGGGTCCGATATAGAGGAACGCATGCCCTTTGGTGCATTCAAGGCTGCACAGGGTGTGCTCGCTTTCTATGTCAAGGGGCATATTTTCTCATATTTCAATATTGACAATTTCACTATCGTCAATCTCAAATGTCAGCCAGACCGCATTCTCAGTCTTAAGGAGCAATACCCTTGCATTTCCAATCCTTACAATATGTCGTCAAAACATTGGATTGGTGTCGACCCCACAATGGCCAGCTCCCAGCTTCTCCGTTCTCTTACGGAGAATTCCTATCAGCTTGTAAAACAGAAATACATGAACCCAAATCGGTCATTAGGGTTTATGACAGATTAGCATTTGAAAGCCTACCGGTGTGGGTTCGCTGTAGGTTCGCTCTACCTTCGCTATAGGTCCGCCCCCCAAAGCGAACCTAAGGCGAACTCCAAAGGGAGCTTCAACAGATGTGGAAACACCCCGCCACATCGAGCCACCCTCTGAATCAGGAAATGACAGTACGGGACTTCTATAACTTACCTCAAAGAGGCTTAATCAGACTTAAAAATGACAAGAATGATTGAGAGGTCGGACTAATGACCAACTTGGGGCTAATGGACAAATTTTAGGCTAAAATTCTTGTAAGGCCTATAATAATCTGCATGTTGTAGCGTTCAAAGGTTATGAACAAAAAAAGTGCATACACTGCGGCAGCCCG
>Ga0247611_10003523_pt1 | contig 23075 bp, 22 predicted proteins | sample 177DNAGHGhighgp2_FD_192422 | JGI IMG/M metagenome (GOLD analysis project Ga0247611, IMG submission 192422) | Sheep rumen microbial communities from Palmerston North, Manawatu-Wanganui, New Zealand - 1770 DNA GHGhigh gp2 | ecosystem: Host-associated > Mammals > Digestive system > Stomach > Rumen... | reverse complement strand
CCTAAATAAGCGCAAAAAAGAAGCCCACCGGGTGAGCTTCCTCGTTACGATCTCCCTCGTAAGTTGGAAACAAACCCAGTGGGCTGCTTTTTATTTCCTGCGCCTCGTCAAAGGCCGCAAATTCTATGCATCGGTTTTCCGCTCCGCCGCCTTCATCCGCCCCTCATGGATTTCATACGCCTTTCGCAGATCGAAAACCACCAACCGACTGTCAGGGGCGTACTTCTCCCCAGCTATCCGGTACGTCAATTTCTTCCGCCATCCGCAGGTCTGATAGACAAACCGCACAAGGCCGATGCTTTTTATGTCATAGTGTTCCCTGGTGATCTCATCCGGCAGCCGCTTTGCCCCTTCATCATCTATCCGACACGGCTCTATCCCAAGCACGCAATCCTCCGGGCTGAACAGAAAGCGGAAATACTCCGGATAGCCCATAGCCACCAGAGTCTGCTTGAAAATCGTGATCCTCCCCGATATTACATTAAAAGATATGCCGGGAGCGGACTGATCCCATGTTCTGTATTCCTCCAAACTCATCACCTCCCGAAAAGAGCGCACTACTCCCGCATCAACTGTCAGCGGACTTGTCCTGCTCCACTTCCCCTTCATTCTTCTCCGCCCCGGTGAACATTGCCATGGTCACATAGCCGTCCATATCGGTGACAGCGGTTTCCCGCCTGTACTGCTCCAGCGGAACGCCGAAGGTATTTGCAATGTCCTCAGGATAATAGCCCGTCCTGGTATCGACAGGTTCTGCGTTTTCCGTCTCCTCGCCCTTCTTCGGCTTCTCATTGAAAATCTGGAATACGTTCAGGTCAAAGACATAGTAAACCTTATCCTTTTCACAGGGGCGGATCATATTCCATCTCCATATATGGCTCTTCTATAATCTCGCATCCCTCGGCTTCCGAATCCTGATATTCTTTTGCCCCAACAGGGTATTCAAAACCAAGCAGGCGGAATACCATATGTTGCCTGCAACGATCACATTCTATTTCACCAGCAAATGTGTGCTGGTATTGTTCACCCATACCACCTTCACCGATGTACGAAACATCTTCGTCTAGTGAGTCCGTATCAATTGTATATTCCACACCGCAGGATGAACATCGGATTATCAGGTCTCCAATAAGAATCATGCTCAATTCCTCAGGTCAATAATCTCCCAGTCTTTGTCAAACACACCTTTGCTTCTCTCATATGTCTCGCTCTGCATAGCAACACATAATAGCTTTCTTGGTCTGCTAAAGCCAACATACGCTAACTTGCGGCTATAATCAAACAGGCCGGACTTCCCTGCCCTTCCAACTCCATAATAAGGGAGAATACGATATAAATCTGATGCTCCTTGTCTGTCCGTTTCAAGGTATAACGTAGCATCATGAGTTTCGCCTTTGACACCATGAATTGTGTCGAACACTATTCTTCTGCCTCTTATTGGATCAATAAAGACATTCGCTTCTTTTCTGTCGTTGTGACCAGCACCATGGATCGGTTCCTCAAGGAAGTGCTCAGGCAACGATGCAAAAACATCACTCAATTGAGGATTTTTAATCTCCAGAAGATCTATAACAAGCTGACGGAAAGCTGCGTCTACAGTTTCTCTTTCAAAGTGATCACGCCGTGAAAGCTCATAAACATTCGGACGATAGATATCACAATATTCCTCATCTAAAGCCTTTTTCAGTGATAGCATTGTGAACTCTTTACCCGTATCCGGTTGCTTGATATTCAGATAGTGAAAGACTCTACATATGAGCTTTCGCATTGCTCGTTCTGCCAGATACAGTTTCCCGACGGTCAATTCCTTACAAATCTCATCAATCGACATCCAATAGTTATGTTCACTATTTGCCTTAACTGAACCATCAAAATCAGACCAGTAGCTTCCAATTTTTAAGCCCGAAGATTCTTCTTTTCTTACTGCCCCAATTGCTTTATATACTCCCTTGTTGTCATACAATTGGTGTTTTTCTAAAGCACTTATGAACCCACCCAGAACTCTGTCAATTCTCTCGATGTCAAATAATAAAATGATAGGCTTAACCGCTTTATTCCCAACGGAAGACACAATTCGTGAATTATCTTTTCTTAAGCAGAAAATTGCATCCGCGATCTCTTGACTATACCGGCAAGAAGATTGAATAGGCAGAAAACCTTCTGTCGGTATCCAATCCGGAGTCTCATTATCTGCTGAATTGTAGATCGCCTGATCAGAATCTCCAATCTTTATTACCGTGCATTTTTCTGGATTAAACAGCGCATCTATAGCCTGTCTTTGAGCTAAATCGCAATCCTGATACTCATCAACAAATACATATTTAAAACGACTCGAGAATAAGTCTGTATATGAATCAGGCAATTCCTTTACAGCTGCTTCAGCATACGAATACGCATCCTGATAGCGCATTATTCCTTCTTCCTTAAGCAGATCGAGGATCAGTGTTTTGAACTGTTTAGCTGAGTTTGTATCCGCTCCAGCTAGAGGCCTTCTTTGTCTTCCAACAAAAAGAGCGCCATTGCTAAGATGCAGTGCTTGCGTATGATCAATTCTCTCTGAAAACTGACCTCCTGTCTCAAAGTTTCCCTTTGTTACATACTCAAGAGCACGGTATTTGCCAAACTTTTGCATTTTGTTTAGCATATGCTGTGCGTAGGTTTTGTTATCAACGGCCTGCACATTCTGACCGGCAATTCTTCTTAGATACGGCAGTGTCACAAATCTATCTACAAATGACTGTATTGTTCCGATATAATTCGGATAGCCGAGAAGTTTATCAGCGTAGCCGGAAAGCCTCTTCTTTATCTCATCTACAGCAACATTCGTATGGGAAAGCACACAAATTCCTGCTCCATTCTCGAAGGGCATCCTATCTGCCAGTATCTTTAGCTTGGCGAGGAGTACCGTCGTCTTCCCACTTCCCGGGCAGGCAGCAACATCTGTTGAATACCAGCATCGAATAACTGTTCTCGCGTCATCAGGAAAATGAGCACCGTTCGGCAGGAGGAGTTTCTCGGTTGATTCTATTTCTTGATCGGAAATAATCCAGTCTGCCATAGGAGCCTCCTTCCCTACACCGATCCCCCTGCGGCGTATTTAATGGCGTTGACAATATATCCAATGTACGGATCAGCTTCCAATTCCGTTTTAAGCGAAGCTTTCTTTTCTACATCCGTTTTGAATCCATACAGGTCCATGTCAAACATCTTTTCTTGAGTTACGCCATCCGGGATTATTGATGTCTTCCAGCGAAGTATAGATGCGAGACACTGTGCCACAATTGCCTTCAATGCGCTACTTCCGTCATCGTTCAGCATCAGGTCATACATCTTATAAGCCGTTTCCCCTTGGGAAAGGTCATGCCACCGCTCGGTTTCCAAAGCCACATCTCTATCAGCCTCTGCAATCTTTCGATCTGTAAGGGCGATATGTTCTCTGGCATTCAGAATCTTCTTTCCATAATGTACTGCCTTATGAAAATCCTCAGACAAGAAGCTCATAGCAAGGCAGTATTCCAGTGTCCAATAAGGAGAACAAAAACCACGAACTGATCCATTCGTATATTTTTGATTTTTCTCTGTTTCTGCTTCCCTTGACGCAGTCCTTTTTTCATTGAACGTCTTGACTCTTGTTACAGGATCAACGTCATAAGGCTTGACATCACAGTCAGTAACCACAGATACCGGAATTCCAATAGTACTACCGTCCGCCCTAACCATAATGTGACTATACCGAAGGAAAGCAGTGCTCCCGACATTCACAATCGAAATTCCATGCTTTTCCAATGGAAATCCAAGGATTTCAGCAATGACTGGCACAAGGATATTTTCGGCATCTCCTTCTACCATGATAATACCCTTTGCAAAGAACAGATTGGCTTTCGTGGAATCAAGAAACCGTTGGAGGAATAAATAATCACCTTTCTGAAGCCCCGTCTTTTCTTCTGTCAGATCATATCCATGACCGTTCTTCATCAGAATCAGATTCTTCAGATTAATCTTTGAAGCAAGAATCGGACTGTGCGTGGATATGATTATCTGCACTTCGTTCTCACTGTATTCGTTCTGAAGGTAGCTGATAAGGCGAAGCTGCGCCTGTGGATGAAGGTGTGCTTCCAATTCCTCAATCAGAGCAAGTTTTATACCGCCTTCGGTATCGTCCTTCAAGAGCAACAATTCCGCAGCGATAAAGAGCAGATTCAGTTCACCAAGCCCCGGATTGATTTCAGGCGCGTTTAACGATAGAGATTCCAGAATTGCCTTAAGTTGTATCTCCGATGTCTTCAGCTTTGCTTCGCTTGGCTGATCCTGATCATTGAAGGCCTCCAAATTCTCTCGGATAGACTGGAGAATTACTTTTCCTTCTTCATCCTCTGTGAAATAGCTTTCAATGCTTGTATTCGCATTCCGAAATATCTGAAGAAGCTTATGTTCATCCGTATTCTTTATTGCAGGATGATTCAGAAGGATCTGGGAGATCCTTGAACTACGACCGGAACTCATCTCACGTTCAGCATCCCGCAATGGCTTTAGATACACTGCCCGCAATAAGTCCCGTGCTTTTCCGTCAATAGTGATGCCATCATCCTCATCACCAACGCGCAACTCTTGATAGATTCTATGCCCTTCTCTCCAAGCCCGATAATGAAGCTGGAGGTAATAGCGCAGCCATTCGCCATCCTTTTCAAAGTTCAGATACTCAATGAAATTCTTGGCCTCGTTTGGAGTAAAGTCAGAGAGAGTACAATCGATCTTGAATTCGGAAACTGCCCCCTGCTCATCAGAATAGAAGTCTTCATCGATTGGTTTGATAAACTCGTTACTCTCTGTGAGCAGAACAAACTTCAGAGCATCAATCACCGCTGTTTTGCCCGAATCATTTTCTCCAATCAAAGCATTGAGTCCCTTATGGAACGTAATGTGCAGACCAGGAGCGCCATCCACAGATTTGAAGCGCCTGAAGTTATACAGTTTTAGCTCTGATACAATCAAGTGTTTGGCCTCCTTTCCCAGTTCCTTACTTTCCCAGTATGGATTCCCCGCCATACCCAGATAAGCAGCAAAGTTAGTCTTTCTGGCAAACTGGCCCCATGGCTGCGGTTACGTTGAGTGGGTGTTTACGATCTACTCCGGTTTTACATTGGATCGTATGTAGCATCGGCAGCACTAATCTCTCCGGAACAGGTCCCTCGTGTAAACCTTCTCTTCTACGTCATCCAACACAGGATCATATCTATTTGCAATAATCGCATCAGACCCGGACTTGAACTTCTCAATATCATTGACAACAAGGCTACCAAAGAAAGTCGTTCCGTCCTGTAGTGTTGGTTCATAGATAATAACCGTAGCGCCCTTCGCCTTGATTCTCTTCATGACGCCCTGGATGCTGCTCTGGCGGAAGTTGTCAGAGTTCGCTTTCATGGTAAGGCGATAAACACCGACAATCAGAGGCCGTTCTTTTTCAGCATTCCACATACTGGACGCTGTATAATACCCGGCCTTATCTAACACGCGATCAGCAATGAAATCTTTCCTTGTTCTATTGCTTTCCACAATCGCCTGAATCAAGTTCTCGGGTACGTCCTCGTAGTTTGCCAGTAATTGCTTTGTATCTTTTGGCAGGCAATACCCACCATAGCCAAAAGATGGATTATTATAATGAGAACCGATACGCGGGTCAAGGCACACACCATTGATGATATCCTGCGTCTTCAGCCCCTTCATTTCTGCATAGGTATCAAGTTCATTGAAGTAGGATACACGAAGGGCGAGATATGTATTGGCAAAAAGCTTGACTGCCTCTGCCTCTGTAAAGCCCATGAAGAGTGTGTCTATGTCCGGCTTCTCCGCACCTTCCTGAAGAAGATGTGCAAAGGTTTCAGCAGCAGGTCTGGACGGCTCATCACAACCCACAATGATCCGACTCGGGTATAGATTATCATACAGAGCCTTTGATTCTCTCAAAAACTCTGGGCTGAACAAGATGCGATTTGTGTGATACTTTTCCCTCACGCGCTCTGTGTAACCGACTGGGATGGTGGATTTTATGACCATCATGGCTGTTTCCGAGGATTGCAGCACCAGTTCAATGACGCTTTCCACTGCAGAACAATCAAAGAAATTTTTCTGAGGATCATAGTTCGTCGGAGCTGCGATAATCACATAATCTGCGGAGGAGTAAGCCTTTTCTCCATCCGTGGTCGCCGTTAGATCAAGTTTCCGCTCACCTGCTTTTGCCTCTGCCAGATATTTCTCAATGTAGTCATCCTGGATTGGCGATTCCCACTGATTAATCTTATCGACCTTGGCTTGGATTATATCTACTGCGGTCACATGATTGTGCTGACTCAAAAGCACTGCCAACGAAAGACCTACATATCCTGTTCCTGCTACTGCAATGTTCATAGATTACACTCTCTTCCTTCATCCAGACAGCATTGCTGCCCCAATGCCCCGCATTGACGGTGTTACTATTAATCTCTTCTAAACAAATCTCGCGTATAAACCTTATCCGCCACATCGCCAAGTACATCTTGATCGAAACGGTTAGCCAGAATCACGTCGCTCTCCGCCTTGAACTGCTCAAGGTCGTTCACGACCTTGGAACGGAAAAACTCAGAACCATCTTCCAGTGTTGGTTCGTAGATGATAATCGGGATGCCTTTCGCTTTAATCCGCTTCATGACACCCTGAATGGCAGATGCACGGAAGTTATCGCTGTTCGACTTCATAGTCAGACGATACACACCGACAGTCTTCGGATCCCTGGCAATGATCTGATCCGCAATAAAGTCTTTACGAACTGTGTTTGACTTCACAACAGCTTCGATCATCGTCTGAGGAACATCTTTATAGTTGGCAAGCAGCTGCTTTGTATCCTTAGGCAGGCAGTATCCGCCATAACCAAAACTCGGGTTATTATAGTGGCCGCCAATCCTCGGATCCATGCACACACCATCGATAATCATCTGCGTGTCGAGACCTTTGGTCTGAGCATAGGTATCAAGCTCGTTAAAGTAAGATACGCGGACAGCGAGATAAGTGTTGGCGAAAAGCTTTATTGCCTCAGCCTCGGTTAGATGGGCAAGCAACACCGGGATGTTCTGATGTTCCTTTCCTGCTCTCTCCTCTTCCGTTCTTGCCCCTTCCAGAAGAAGGTCTGCAAACATCTGTGCCTCTTTTTTCTGGTCGTCATCGCAGCCGACAACGATACGGCTTGGATGCAGGTTGTCATATAGGGCTTTGCTCTCCCGCAGAAACTCCGGGCTAAAGATGATATTCTTGATGCCATATTTCTTACGAACGCTCTCCGTATAACCAACGGGGATCGTGGACTTGATAACCATGAGGACATTCGGGTTGACGGCTAACGTTTGCTCAATAGCGTCTTCCACAGCGGAGGTATCGAAGAAATGATTTACATCGTCATAATTGGTCGGTGTTGCTATGATCACGAGGTCAGCAGAAGCATAGGCGCTCGCCTTATCAGTCGTGGTTTTCAGTTTAAGTTCACGGGAACCCTCTCTGCACTCCTGAAAGAACCGCTCAATCTCATCATCCTGAATGGGGCTGATAAAATGATTCAGCTTCTCAGCTTTCGCCTCAGTAGTCGTAATAGCTGTGACTTCATGCTTCTGTGCGAGAAGAACTGCGAGACTTAATCCCACATACCCAACACCGGCGACTGTTATTCTCATCTCTTCATTCCTTTCTTACATTTCCGCTTGATTATATATCGGTGGTTTAACTATTAAACCTTTCTTTCACCGCCTCATAGGACGCGATATCTCCAATATCATATCTATGACCGGGCATAAGATAAGCATACATTGCAACCCTCGTACTAAGCCACGCCGCAAAGGAACCGGGTGCATCGAAGCCACACCCATCGTCAAGGGCTTCCTGAATTCGGCATATATCTTCCGCACGGTAGATATAAAACGGTGGAACAGCAAGTAATCCTTTTGGCACCTTTGGCTTTTCTTCATATGAAGTAATGAGTCCCGATTCCTCGATGGTAATCACAGCCGTTTTCTGCAACGCTTCCAGCCTATGTTCTTCATGGCACATAATACAGCTTGCATTATTTTCGCTGGCGTACTCGATAAAACCTCGTAGGCTGAAATCCAGCATATTATCTCCGGCCATAACGAAATAATCCGTGCTTTCTTTTACACTGGCAACAGCAACCTGGATATCTTTTACTGCTCCTAATCTTGTCTCATTCGTACTGGTTCCATCGTCTATGATTGTTATCTTCTCAGATCGCTTTGTACTCCATTCTTCAAATGCTCCTGCGAATTTATGGTTTGTTACAACGATGAACTCATCAGCAGCATCGCCAATATCTTCTATCAGCCAATCTATAATAGGTTTACCACCGACGGGGAGCAATGGCTTGGGGAAGTTCTCCGTCAGCGGATAAAGCCGTGTGGCATACCCGGCAGCTAAAACGATTGCTTTCATCTTTCGCCTCCAAGGTCAACCCCATTAGCAATTTCACATATGGAAGCCATATACTTACCTTCGAGCTGCGGATAGGCTTTTAAATAAGCTGTCGAGACGCTCTCTATCACATCATCGACCTTATCGGGATCTACGATAGCCATGCAGCATCCTTTGAATCCTGCGCCTGAAAAACGCCCGCCGTATATCCCTTTAGTTTCTCTCATGATATTGTAAAGTGTAATTAGCTCTGGACATCCACATTCATAGTTCTCAATACTACTCCTGCCTGACTCAAACACCAACTGTCCATAGGCATTTATATCTCCAGCCTTCCACGCTTCCAACCCTTTCTGAACTCTCTCATATTCTGTGAAGAAGTGCGTGGCACGGCGCTTGAATTGGGCAGGCAAACGATCTTTATACTCCTCAAATACAGCTCTCGGAACAGATCTCAGTACCGTATCCTTAAACTTTCCATAATCCATCCCAGCATATGCCAGCAGATAATATGCCGCAGCCTTGCACTCGTCCTGCCGGAGATTATAGGCGCTTGATGCCAGGCTTCTCTCTAAGCCGCTGAAGAACACAATGAATTTGAATGGCTTCATGTTTTCAGGTTTCTTGATGAGTGAATAAGAATCATCCAGACAATCCAAATACAGAAGTTGGTCTTTCCTGCACAGAACCTCACAGCTCTGATCGAGCTTGCCACAGTTTACACCAACGTATTCATTTTCTGCTTTCTTAGCCATCATGATGGTTTCCCACGGGTTCAAAGAAACCATATTCACCTTAGCCAAAGCAGATAAGAAAGCAATGATTACCGAGGCTGAAGAACTCAACCCACCAATCGGTAAAGTTCCTTCTATAACAGCACTGATACCATATCTGAGATTATACTTCTCTCCAAGCATCTTACAGGCAGCTCGACAATGATCCGCCCAATCTCCGACTTTCTCTTCTGGTATATCATTTATATGGAATTGAGCCCGTTTCGGAAACTGAAGGCTCCTTATTTCACAGATGCCAGATTCTTTCTTTCCGTAGGCGATATAAATTCCTTTATCAATGGCAAATCCATTAATTGCGCCAAGCTGATGATCAATATGCGCACCAAGAGGCGCAATCCGGTATGGGCAGAAAGCTATAGCTTCCGGATCCTTCTCATATAATTCCTTGTATTTTTCCTCGCAACGCATACACTACTCAGCTTTCTATCTTTATTACTTATAGTATTCCTTATACCATTCAGCAAAAGCCCGAAGTCCATCTCTTATCCCGATCTTTGGGGTGAATCCGTAGTCTCTTTCCAGCGCTTCAGAATCAGCGTAGGTCACAGGTACATCTCCTGCCTGCATGCCTACAAGCTCCCGGTGACCTTCAAAGTCGTAATCAGCTGGAAGAACGCCAGCACGCACAAGCTCCTCTTGGAGCGCGGATATGTAGTCCAGCAAGTTCTCCGGCTGCCCACCACCGATGTTATACACCGCATAGGGCGGAATAGGCAGGCCATCTTCTCCTGTAACCTTCTCCGGCGCTCCCTGCATCACACGGATAATACCTTCAACAATGTCATCAATATAGGTAAAGTCCCGTTTCATGTCGCCGTAATTAAAGATCTGAATCTTCTCACCTCTAGCCAGCTTGTTTGTGGCTGAAAAGTAGAACATGTCTGGCCGGCCGGCTGGTCCATAGACCGTGAAAAATCGGAGCCCTGTAGACGGGATATTGTAGAGCTTGCTGTAGGCATGTGCCAGCAGTTCGTCGCTTTTCTTCGTGGCGGCATAGAGACTAACCGGGTTGTCCACTTTGTCGTCCGTACTGAAAGGCACCTTTTTGTTCCCGCCGTAAACGGAAGAACTTGAAGCATAGACAAGATGCTCTACAGGATTGTGGCGGCAGGCTTCAAGGATGTTGTAGAAACCGATGATGTTGCTCTCAATATACACATCCGGATGGTCAATGGAATATCTCACACCAGCTTGCGCCGCAAGGTTGACCACGACATCGAAATGGTAAGTTGCGAAGAGCTCATCAATAAGACTCTTATCACCGATTGAGCCTTTCACGAACACATGCTTGACTGGAGAGACCTCCGCTGCCTTCTCCAATTGGGCAAGCCGCCACTCCTTAAGGCTCACATCGTAGTAGTCATTCATGTTGTCGAGGGAAACAATGGTCCCTGCCGAGAGTGTAGTCAGAAGCCTGATCACCAAGTTCGCCCCTATGAAGCCAGGTGACCCAGTTACGAGAATTGTTTTGTTGTTTAGGTATATTGATCGTTTCATTATGCGTGTTCTCCAGGTAATTGGTTTTATTTCCTTAATGCATATTGCTTATTCACCGATTTTGTATCTTCAGCAGACAAATATCTACTGGATTGATTGGCACCATCTCTATCATCGTGTCATATTATTGAAATTGCTGGAAGTAAAGCCAGAATGATAGCTAAAACTATTAGAATGAATTTGACAATTCCAGCAAATCGTATTTCAGAAACATCTTTCCCCAAGACTATATTTGTTGCCGTATTGAAGAAAGCATTAATAATATTATTCACAAAATCAGATCCAAAAACAGCGCATAAACCTACTGTTATTACCAGGGTAATCAGCAACAACTGCGGTAGTGGCATCACTGGCAAATACCGTGAAGCGATAATTGTAATTGGCCTATGGCAAAGGAAAACCCCCAGAGAGTTTCTTCCTATCTTTGAAACTAATGGAATCGGTTTATTTGGCACCATCACAAGCATTGTAAATATGGCCGCAAATGAAATAAGAAATGCGTTAATTCGTTCAAACACGTCAGTGATGTTATCATATGGGTCCATAGTTAGATTATCTACGGTGAACGCAAATTTGTTATATGCGAAAATACCAAATCCTGTGGCAATAATGGCTAATAAATCAGATTAAATCCTATTGATACCATGCTCCACACAGTTCCGTTATTCATACCAACGATCTTTGTCCCTGCAAAAACAATAAGATCTGCAACAATCCACAAAAACCAAGGAACTTTTCCTATAACCAAGTTTTCTCTGTTTTCTTCCTTCACTCGAATTCTCATGCCAATAAAGAAAAACGGAACATATTGACACGCTGTCCAGATACAAAACACATTAGGCAAACGCCCTTTTCCAACAATACCTATTCCATAAAAAACTACTGCCAACACCCATCCAAGCAGCGGGTTTTTCAGCATCAGGTTTCTCATTGGCCAGATGATGACAAACACGTCAAACAGCATCCAGAGAAACCATAACTGCTCCGGACCGGTGCAAAGAAAATAATTGTTGATAATCTTCTGCCAACCTGTGTGAAACAGCAGTAAAGAAATCGGAATCAGCCAAACCACAGTGACAAAGACATAGGGGATCAGCAATCTTTTTGCCTTGTTTCGGAGGAATGAAAGATAGCTACAGTACCCACCTCCAGACACTTTGAACTCAAATATATAACCGGATACAAGGGTGAACGCATAAATATGAAAAGAGTTTTGCCAGGTCGCAAAGTAACCCAAAGCGTTGGAAGATAATACCGGATCAGTATCCCACCACTTACCAGTCTAGAAGACACAGCTGTGATACAATATCACAAGAAGCATTAAAATCGTCTTGATGAAAGAACACTGATTCAATGAAGAGCGTAGATCCTGTTGAGGGATTTCATGCTTTTTATCGTCGTATGTCTTCATGGCTTCTGTATCCTCCATCACCAATAATATGTCGATAATTCAAGTGGAATGATGGGTGGCTAAGTCTTTGTTCTTCTCCTTTAACCACTCAAGGATAGCGATTGTATTCTCTCCGAAGCACCCACAACCCCATGCCATCTGGAAGATCCAAATACCTCCTTTCATTATATTGGCTTCAATCAAGACCGGTACTTCGTCCTTGTCGATTGTGAAATCCCAATTGATCACTCCAAGCTGCGGCATTGCCGCGTGCATTCTCTTTGCGCTCTCGACCACTTTTTCGAAGTTCTTGATTTGATGCCCCTCAAACACCAGATGCGTATCCGGATGCTCCTTGAATTCATCCTTGAACTCCGTAAACGCTGTTTTATGAAGCGTTCCATCAGGATTCACCGCAATGAAAACCCCGCCTGCATGGGCATTATCCAGGAACGAACCATTCCTACCGATCCTCATAACCACAGGCGCGCAATGGATCTTCCCATCCCAGAAATAAGTCATTACACGGAAAGTATTTACACTTCCAGGATAGATTTTCTGAATGCTGTCGCTGCAGATGAGCCGTTCCTGAATCACGAAATTGTTCCCCAATGCTTGAAGCGAAGGCAGGATACCTTCCTGCTCTTTATCCACGAGCATGCAGCCCTGACCACTGCTGCTTAGCGTGCTTGGCTTTGCAAAACAAATTCGATCCGGAAGCAGGTTATTTATGTCATTCCATTTGATTATCCGATAGTCTCTATCGCAAAGGATTCCATTTGTACATGATATAATGGTTTCGGGCATCCGTATCCCAACGCCGCCTGCAAACAGTTTTAGAAGATTTTTGTCTTCGAACGCATGTGCATAGCGAAGGTCCGTATTCATATAAATTTCGAATTCAGGAATGTACAGAAGCTCCGGAAAATACTGTGCATCAAACTTTCCGGTAAAGGCTGTATAATGTCTGTGCCAAGTATAAGGAATCCTTTGTCCATAATGCGTAACAAACAAATCATCGATTTGCTTTTCCTGTTCCGGAGTCAGGTGGACGGAAGAATAAATCGACACTCGCCGGGGATCCTCAAATTTACGAATCTCCTTTTGCCGTCCAATTCTATGCCTGCGTTTCTGTAAAGATACTTCTCCAAAATGCTTTATGCTTGTCTTCAGATTCATAAAATACATCTCCTTATTATCCCCGGAAACAGTATATCAATTGATTAGAGACCACCTGTCTAACGCGTGTTCTTCACGGAAGTGAATCGGGACAGGATCAGTCTGGCGCAGGCCACTGTATCATCCCGGTAAAGCAGGAAATTGATCCCCAGCGTAGGAACAAGCGCCAGAACAGCAACCTTTACCGCCAGTATAAGAAAACCAACGAAAGAAATGTCTGACAATTCAAAAAGGTTACCGATCAGAAGCGTAATACAGAACAACAATGCATCGACAATAAAATGCTTGAGCACGTTTTTTAACGGCCATTCGATTAGATGGCGCGAAGTATACCATGCAAGCCATAATGTCTGGAAGCTCATAGCGATCAAAGTACCGACAGCAACGCCGATCAGGCCCCAGAAACTGACTACAATGATAGAAATCACAAGATTCAACGCCGCAGCAATTATATAGCTTGCCTGTGTCTGTTTATAGTGTCCGGCTGCCAGTACCATAACATTATAGGGAAGTCTCAGACACCTCATGCAATTTGCAAGCGATAGGATCAGCGCAAACGCGGGGCGATAATAGTCCGCATCATTCACGCCGCTTGTGTAGATCGTCACAAACGAAACGATCAAAGCCGCAATACAGGAATAGGCATATGTTGTTACAGTATGCACGATCCATTCGAACCGTCTAAAGGCTCGCAACAGATCCTCCGTTTCTTTCTTTGCCCAAAGGTGTCCGATCAGAGGCTGGATACCACTGGAAAGGGATTGAGTGAGCGTCCTTACGCCGTGAACCACCACATAGTATACATGATAAATGGATACATCCTTTAAAGTCGCAAAAATAGTGAGAACGATCGTATCTGTCCCATCCAGCACAATCTGTGAAACATGCTGCGCAATGCCGTTCCATTTTTGCTTGATGGGCTCCTCCGTATACTGGATCGAATAATCAATATTGTAATGCTTATTGACATAAGCGTACATAGTGATCGGTTGGATCAGAAAAACCACTGCACTTGCAAGCCTTACAATATGGATGGTGCAGCCTATTTTGATCAGGACAAAACAGGTCAGAGCATTGAGTACCAAGCATACTGTATGCAGAATGTATTGAATATACCCTTTTTGGTCCGAGTTTAATAAGAGTTTGTTGACGATTCCAAAGTAATACTGCATAAATGCAGTGATGGAAAGGATCAACACCAGCGAACTTGAATACAACCAATTGAAATTATTCTTTACAATTACTGGGTAAAGAAAGAAAAGAATGCTTACATATACAAACAGAATCCTTGCTATGGTACGGAAAAACCTTCTCGCGGAAGTCATCACTTTGCTGAGCTCTTCCATATCGTGTTCGGCTAACGGCTTATATAGGGAAGTCTCAACAACTGCGCCAACACCCAATTCCATAAAAGAAATCAAACCCAGAAACTGAGTAATTGAGTTCACAAGTCCGTTGATTTCCGAGCCAAATGCCCTCAGAATCAGTCTTGGAATGATCAGTCCGCAAATAATGGTCGTAATTTGCAGGATCATGGAGCTGACAGTATTTATCATTAATCGCTTTTTTTGCACCAAACCACCATCTTTACTCATTAAAAAGCTTTATGTGAACAAGTATCCATCAATGCTCTTTGCCTGGAAGTCTGATCCAGCTTCCGAGCATGAGATCATCTTTGGGATTATCCCAAGGAACAAAACCAGAGCCGTCATAAAATGTCAATTCGCCAAAATAAAGGTCTCCCTTAATTGAGTACCAATCTACCCTGATATGAGGTAATCCCTTCGAAAGAGTTCTGGATAACTTCAGCATCTCAGGTAGAGAATCCGGTGCTGGGACAGGCTCTTCTGTAACCTGATAACGTGCTGTTCCAGCCTGCGAAATAACTGTTTTCTTCCAATTGGTATCATAGAAATCCTGTGTCTGATGGTCTGTATTTCTGCCTCTGTGTAATTCAATTAATTTGGGTTCCCCGTTGAAACACATAACTTTGTAGTCTCTTATGGGTTCGCCATATTCGTCTTCCATATATTTTTCTGCAATGATCCTTGGCACGACGTCCTTATACGGCCACTCTCTGAACCTGTAATAGTAATTCCGTTTCAGATGCGAAGAAAGCAACTTCTTTGCCGCATCGATATCCAACTTCTTTTTTTCTTTGCAGATCACCACTCCATGACTGTCATGTGTGCATTTCAGCACAAATTGATTTGGCAGAGCCTCGAAATCAATGTCCTTGAACCTGTCCCAAACTCCCAAAGTTGGAATGATGTATTCTTCGCCAATGATATCCGCAACATATTTCTTGACCGCGTATTTATCAACCATTGTTGTATAAACTGGCTTTCGGTCGTGAAGTTTCAACCATTGAAGCTTCTCGTTGAAAGTTTTTGGATTTTCAAGGTTCAATTCATAACCCAACCGCTGTGCTTTAAACATTCGTTTCAGAAATTCCTCATCGGGCATATATCGATACAACCCGTGAGCGTTATTTATCCGAAAGCGATAATCAGCATCTGTACAGTACTTCTTTATCTTTGCAAGCATTAGTCATCAACAACCTTTCATAGAGCTTTTGCCACACGGAAAAACACAGTGAAAATATTGGTCAACAGCGAATCCTCAAGCCAGGTAATAAAGTTGTCCGGATAAGACAGAATTCTTCGCAAATTCAGATACAGCGCCGGAATTGCCAATAACCACAATCCCCAATACGAAACCCTAACAAGTGCCGGCAGAACCCTATAATTCCTGATAGTCGGCAACATGTATATAGCGCAACAACAATAAGCAGCAGTAGTCACTCTCCAATACATTGGTGATGGGGCCGTAATGATGGAAAGCGCAGCGATGTTGATTGAGGTAAAAAACATGAGGAAATCCTGTTCAGGCTTAGATAATTCAATTATCTGTGACCTGCGTTTGGATATGACAAACATGAAATATGCTGCAATCACTACCATGAGCACAGCTTCTGCCACCATCACGAACTTTAACCTTTTGAAGTATAGATTGTTCATGGTATTAAGCGCATAACCAATGTCTTTGTAGAAATATACATTCGCTTTACGTATTATTGTATAAAGCAACTTGTAACCGGAAAACAGCTCCAAATGGTTGAAAGCAAATGTGATCAGTGTGCCCACGACGAGCGGGAACAGGAGTGCGATTTTTCTGACGGATTTCGGCAGCAGACAAACCAAGCGAAAAACGATAAACAAAAGCGCAGCATTGTGAATGAATACACAGGCGATGTAAACCAGATAAATCCAGAGTTTTCTTTTCTTTTTTACTATGTCCAGATAGGCCATCAGCGTAATCAGGCAAAATGCCAATCCACTTCGAACCACTTCCATATTGTACATGAGTGGCATAACCATGAACTGATATAAAAGCACATATTTGACCAGATGCCATGCTTTTTGGGATTCAGCAAGATCACATGTGATATAGCCAAGAGAAAACACAATAATTGATACAGAGAATGCCGGAAGTAATTGATGATAGCCCATCCGTCCAAATAGCCAATAAAGGACATTCATCGTGAATAGATTATCATTCCTGAAATTCAGCGCCTCCAGAAACGACAAACCGGCAGCTTGATCCATGTACTGATAGTATCTAACCAGATCATAGTTGCTGTTTTCAACCAAAGTCAAAGCAGTAATGAACATGAAAAAGAAATAAACCAGAAAAAACAAATACCTCCGCCATTTCCTTGCATCCCATAGAAACCCGACAATAGCATAAATAAGAGAAAGTGGCGGGCACATCAATAACAACAAAAAAAACAGTACAATCATGAGAACCTCTTATTTCTATACAGCGCGTTTCCAAAATAATACACTCTGATACCGTTCCAGAAGCAGCAAATGACCATCATTAAGTCTGATAAACGATTTTTTTGGCAAAACAGTCCCAGTTTATTTCTCAAAGCTCGAACGGTTTGGAAACATTTCTTCAAAGCAAGAATTAATCTGCTCCTTAATTTTCTTATAATCCTCCTCCGTATCTACACTGTCATTGATGCAAATCATCTTGTATCTTCCTGACTTCATTGCCGATATTGCTTTCTTAGTAACGGATAAGTCAGAACTCAGTCTGTACATTCTCCCAAAGTTCTGGCTCCTGGGCCAGAAGGTACCTTTTGCAATCTGCCAAAATGAAAATAGCCAACTGTTGTAGTCAATATTCGTCCGAAACTTTCTGGCACAGACCTCATTAAAAGAATCTTCTTCCAACTTCCATAATTCTTCAAAAGACGATTTCAACAACGAGTAGCATGTATGATAAGACATCATTCCTGTAAAGTACGGCCATGGAAGCATGCTCAATGTTCTGAATACCCCTGTTCCATACTTTAATGAGAACCACTTTCTCCAATTCTTCCGAATCGATTCATTCCGATTAAAATACCTGTTAATAATCAGCATATCGACCAAAGGTGCAATAAAAAGTTCATGCGGCTTTTCTTTCTTTCCTGCTCCATCATAAACAATAATCGGCCGGAGAATCGCAACATCACAGGGAAGCCCTTTAACGAAGAAATCTTCTCTCCGGGTTGGCATGATTAAGAACATATCATCATTAAAATAGACAAAGTGTTCTGATAATCCTTTTATTCTATGTAGATTAAACTCAATCGTTCTGTTTGAAAAAGTCGGTAGAAACTCATGAGGAATAAAATCCTCGTGCCTGACAATCACCAGCTTTGGATTATCCATCTTCAGCCATGAAGGTATATGTCCCCATGTAACAAAGTAAATCTTATTAACCCACGGCGCATTTGTCTCTATTGACCGAAACCAGTACCGCAAGTTGTCCCATTCCCGGTATCTGCTCTCCCTGACATCCTGCATCACTCCAGAATATTTATTCTTTTCAGCTCTCCATGCCGGATCATTTCCATCAACCCAAGTAATCACAATATCAATCGGATATGTATCGGCACTTTTCATTGTTATTTCCCAAACCTCCTGTTCACTGTATCATAAAAAGACCACTTTCAAACTTCTCTCTTATTTATGTAAGACTCTTCGTATCTTTGACATCAAACCATACATCTGCATATATACCCCGAAATTCCCCGAAATATAAAGCTCTGATACTATCCTGCACGCTTTCTCATTCAAATAAGGATAGTCTGCGTGCAACGCTCTATTGTAAGGCTCTTTGGAGAGGAATTCTCTTGCCTCTCTTTGTTTTTCTATGCCTTTCTTGGGATTGTCTTTATGAAAGAATTCTTGCCTTATACATCTTTGTGCTTCAAGGAAAGCTCTGATGTAATACGATTCTTCCAGCTTATCACGAATGCCGTTCTTATTCATGAAACTGAATACCTTTTCAAAAAAAGCATCTACTTCATTAGAGAGTCCCTGTCTGAATTTTCCGGTGACTGACTGTGCATTCAAAAAATAATGATATAAATAACAGTCAACATAGTATATATGTTCCGCATTCATGATAAGACTAAGTGAAAACAACGTATCTTCTGCAAATGTTACACCCGAATCAAATACTATATTCTTTTTTCTAATGTAATTTGCGTTTATTAATTTAGAGCACGGACTTCCCAGAGTATAAAAACACTTTAAATGCTGCGGCGTCCTTCCCAAAGAAAGACCCGAGCTCATAACCATACACTTTTTTTCGAGAGTATCGCCATAATCTACATCTTCCTTTAGGAAGAATTTGTTTTTTATGGAATATCCATACCTATCCCCATAGCCATTGAAAAAGAAGAAATCCGCATCTGTGTTCCATGTCATGGAATTAAGAATCTTATAAAACCCCTCTTCTAAATAATCATCCGAATCGACGAACATTAACCATTCGCCTTTTGATTCCCGTATACCTACATTTCGTGCGTTTGAAACGCCACAATGATTCTCAAAAAACACTCGTACGCGTCTATCCTCTGTATATCCTAGAAGACTGCTCTTATATTCTTCAGAAGAACCATCGTCAACTATAAGCACTTCTATATCTGCATCGCGATCCGAAAGCAGACTTGTCATACACTTATCAAAATACTCTTTTTTTGTGCAATAGAATGGAACAATTATTGATATCATTATTCGCTCACCAGATCACTCTTTATTCGCAAATGCCCTCGCCGGATTTCCAAATACCCTCGTATTCTCCGGCACTTCCTTAATTACAACACTGCCAATGCCAACATAAGCCCATGCGCCGATTTCCATGCCAACCGCAATGCAGGCATGATCACCGATAAAGCAGCCTTCGTGCAGTTTCGTTCCACCTGTGATACCGCAGCTAGAGCTAACCGTCACATAGTCCTCAAGTTCTGCATCGTGGCCAAGGATGGTGGATTGCAGAGTCACAAAGTCACCGATCTTACAGCCAGTAGCGATCTTCGCGTTCGGATATGCTACTAATCCAACACCAAGTTCATACTCGCTATATACATGTACGCTGGGGTGAATAATGGATGCGAACTGTGCCCCCTTTTCAACCATTGCCGGACCAATCAACTTTTTGACCGCAGGGCTGGCGATACCCATCGCATATTTCACGTTCTCTCTCGGCTCGTGATCTTTGATCGTTCCGATAATTTGATACTTGCATGGGAAACCATCCAGCGCATTCGGATTGTCATCCAGGAAACCGAGGATGTTCCATGTGGGCTCAACCTTATTGATATCTTCAATCCAGTTGGCAACTTCCCGGCCACAGCCGGCAGCGCCTATGATAATAATGTCTGTCATCCATCTCACCCTGCGTACTTCGCATCCATGTCCTTATATCTGATCTTCCCACTGTCGTTGCGGAGGATTTCGTTCACTACAAACACCTTGAATAGTGACTTAAAGAGATTTGTCTTTGCTGCGATGAACTCCAGCACTTCTGTTTTCTTGCTCTCATCTGTGATGTACACATTCATTCTCTGGTCTGTTCCAGAGCATGCACATTCGATGCCAAACTCCTGCTGGATCAGCCGTTCACTCTGGTCAAGGCTCACACGGTAACTGAGAAGCTTTAGGAAGCGTGATAGGCGTCCGGTCACGAAATAGCAGCCATCTTCGTCACGCTTGGCTAAATCTCCAGTATGGTATTCGCCTTTGAACTCGTCATCTTTCATTAGATCGTCCTTGCAGACGGCATAGCCCATCGTGACGTTAGGGCCCTTATAGCACATCTCACCTTCCGCCACAGAATCTGTCAGCTCATTACCATTCTCATCAATGAGGAACAGCTCGCCCTCTGGAATTGCCCGGCCGATACTGCCAGTCTTCGTAAGTGCAAGCTCTGCCGGGAGGCAGGCCATACGAGCCGATGTTTCTGTAGTACCGAAGGAAGCAATAAACCGCTTCCCTGTCCGCTGAGCATACTCAGCCATCTGGATGAATCTTGCGTCTGTCAATTTCCCGCCACCCTCAGAAAAGGTTGTGAGATACGGCAAGTCCATCCGCTCAAAATGTAGGCGGAAGAAAAGATCATAGCTAAATGGCACACCCGTGAAATTCGTTGCCTTCTGTGCCTTGATATAATCCCAGAACTCACCGCTCATGATGTTGTATGTAGTGAGCAGAACTGTCGCTCCAACATAGAGGTGTGTATTGATTACATTCAGCCCCATTGTGTACTGCATGCCAAGATCACAGAGAGGACGTTCCTTATCACTCCAGCCAAAGGCTATTGCCACATTTTTAGCGTTCGCTTCCAAATTTCCTTTTTTATAACGCACCAGCTTGGGACTGCCCGTTGATCCGGATGTAGTCATAAGGAACTGGAGCTTGTCATGTACAGGATAGATCTTATTCCCGGTTTTTAAGAGGGTGTAGCCATATGTGTTATAAACCGTTTCATACCCATAGCTCTCTGCTTCTTCCTCCGGAACCCAAAGATAAGCAGGTGTATAGGTTGCGATAAGCGTTTTCAGAAGATCTTTATCGATCTTATCGCTCAGATTCAGAGGAACAGCTTCACGTTCGATAAATCCAAGGTACCCGATCATAGCGCCAACTGTGTTCTTGCACAGGTTGAAGATAATGGCACGAGGCTCAACTTGCGCCCCGGCTTCCTTCATCTTCTCGACCAGTTCCCCATAGGTGATTTCATGATTCTCGTTGTCGATAAGGGCAACTCTTGTTTTTTCCTGCGTATCAATATTCAGAAACATTTCCGACCACCTTCCCTTTCTTACATGATCGTACAGCCATCCACGGGCAAAACCTGCCCGGAGATATATCCAGCGAAATCTGATGCCAACAGCAGGCATCCGCCCGCGATATCATTTGGTTTCGCTATGCGCCCCATGGCAATGTTATTGATGCGCCCCTGCAGTTTTTCCAAATCTGCCTGTTCCATCATCTCTGTTTGCGTGAGCCCCGGAGCAATAGAGTTCACGCGGATTTTCTTCGGAGCCAATTCCTTTGCTGCAGTCTTCGTCAGCGCAATTACCGCTCCTTTCGTGGCGGAATACACGAGTTGTCCGGGATTTCCCCTCAAGCCAACCATAGAAGAGATGTTAATAATACTTCCGCCATTCTCATTACGGCTCATCACACGACTGACCGCCTGGAGCATCTCGATCGTTCCATACACATTGACCCGGAACATCTTCTCCATGTTTTCCCGGCTGATCATGCCAATGAGTTCATTGAACTCCACGCCAGCGTTATTTACCAGAACATCAATATGCCCCAGATCTTTCTTGATCGCCATCACGTTGGTTCTGACAGCCGAAGGGTCGGTAATATCAAAGTAATATGGATAAAATCGTTCTTTGTTCTCGCTCTGCGCTATCCACTCATCTGCCGAGCCGGTACGGCTGTCATTCACTACAACCTTGGCACTCTCAGATGCGAACAGCTCTGCAATGGCTTTGCCTATCCCGCGGCCAGATCCAGTGATAATGCATACTTTTTCTTTTAACAGGTCACCCATGATCTCTCTTCCAATCTTTTTTCTGAAATACTCTGCCATGGCCGGGAAATATCATACTGTCTTCCGGAATAGCATCAATCAGCGGCTGTGTGATATTCTTAAAATCTTCCTCATTTCCGCCGTCAAACTTAAGGAACGTTTCATCATCCAGAATCAGTGAGTCACCAGTAAAGATGCCAATGCCACTGATACTTATCATTATGCTACCTGGACTATGCCCCGGTGTATGGCGAAGCTCTATGTCCAGCCCATGCCAGGAGAATGCGTAGCAATCCGAGAAAATGATATCCGCAGGGTTACAGCAATATTGTCTATTCCTCGCTTCTTCATTCTGATAGCTTTCCCCAAACCGTAGCACTGCGTAGATGTGATACTGCTTTGCTTTGTTGGCTTTGGGACTTGTTATCGCTTCGCTGCACTTTTCCTGCGCAATTACTTTTGCATTCGGATAAGCATCCCGTAACACGTTCAATCCCCACAGATGGTCACAGTGCTCATGGGTTAAAATGATGTAGTCCGGCTCTCCAATCTCGCTAACAACTCCTGCTGAGCAAGCATCTATCACTATTGCGTGCCCATCGTGTTCTATCACATAAGAATTTGCACACTCTAGTCCGAAAGATAGCTGCCTTATTGTTGCCTCATTAAATGCGAAAAGGGCGGAGCTTGTCATCAGTCTTCAAACTCCACTCCATATCTGGCAAGAATCTTCTTTCCATTTTCATAGCCACCAAAGTGCAGGATGTCTTCCGTCTCAAACATAACTTCAAAGGCATCTTCAAGCTCACTGATAAGGGTGAGATGAGTAAGTGAATCCCACTTCTCCACATCTTTAAAGTTAAAGTCGCCATTTAATTCCT
>Ga0247611_10003522_pt1 | contig 23078 bp, 14 predicted proteins | sample 177DNAGHGhighgp2_FD_192422 | JGI IMG/M metagenome (GOLD analysis project Ga0247611, IMG submission 192422) | Sheep rumen microbial communities from Palmerston North, Manawatu-Wanganui, New Zealand - 1770 DNA GHGhigh gp2 | ecosystem: Host-associated > Mammals > Digestive system > Stomach > Rumen... | reverse complement strand
TACTATGAGATTAGACACTCTTTGAAAACAAATTAAACCGCCGTATGCCGAACGGCACGTACGGTGGTGTGAGAGGAAAGGAAACGAAAGTAGGTCAGAAAACTTTCGTTTCCCGACCTACTCGATTTTTGAAATCGTTAAACCCAAATCGGTCATTAGGCCGACGACATGTTGTTTTTTATTGTCTTTCATGTCATAACAGTTTTATTTTGGATAAAATGCTCATGCTCGGAAAGTAGAGCAAGCTCAACTTTCTCTCGCTTAACCGCATTTTTGGCATCTTGTTGCAGATATTGTCTTGTCATAGCTCGCTATGTCTTCGTCAATATCTTTACAACCTGCTCAAAATAAAATCTGTTCTAACATAAATCCTAATGACCGATTCGGGTCAAAACGCAAAAATTATGGATTTTTTTCTTTAATTATTCTTTTATTTTAAAATACAATGACTAATTTTGCGTTCTGAAATTGATGTGAGGTTTATTAAAGAAGAAGAAACTTAACAATAACATAAATAATTACATTACAGCTATGGCAAAATTTGATAAGTCAGTATTAGCGAAGTATGGCATCAACGATGTTCAGGAGGTGCTTTACAACCCCACCTATGAAGTGTTGTTCAACGAGGAGACCAAGGAAGGCCTTGAGGGCTTTGACGTAGGTCAGGAGACCGAGCTTGGCGCTATCAACGTGATGACCGGCATCTACACCGGCCGCTCGCCTAAGGACAAGTTCATCGTCATGGACGAGAACAGCAAGGACACCGTGTGGTGGACCACTCCTGAGTATCCTAACGATAACCACCCCGCCAGCCTTGAGACCTGGGCTGCCGTTAAAGACCTTGCCCGCAAGCAGTTGAGCGGCAAGCGCCTCTTTGTGGTTGACGGCTTCTGTGGCACTCACAAAGACACCCGCATGAAGGTGCGCTTCATCATGGAGGTGGCATGGCAGGCCCACTTCGTGACCAATATGTTTATCCGTCCTCAAAACGAGGCGGAGTTTGACCAGGAGCCCGACTTCATCGTCTATACCGCCAGCAAGGCTAAGGTGGATAACTACAAGGAGCTGGGTCTTAACAGCGAGACAGCAGTAGTCTTCAATGTCACCAGCAAGGAGCAAGTGATTCTCAACACCTGGTATGGTGGCGAGATGAAGAAAGGCCTCTTCTCGATGATGAACTACTACCTGCCACTGAAGGGCATCGCCGCTATGCACTGCTCGGCCAACACCGACATGAACGGCGAGAACACCGCCATCTTCTTTGGTCTGAGCGGCACTGGCAAGACCACACTCTCTACCGACCCCAAGCGCAAACTCATTGGCGACGATGAGCACGGCTGGGACGACGAGGGTGTGTTCAACTTCGAGGGCGGCTGCTATGCCAAGGTTATCAACCTCGACAAGGAGAGCGAGCCCGACATCTACAACGCCATCCACCGCGACGCGCTGCTCGAGAACGTTACCGTTGACGCCGAAGGCAAGATTGACTTTGCCGACAAGAGCGTGACCGAGAACACCCGCGTGTCTTACCCCATCTACCACATCAAGAACATCGTGCGCCCATTCAGCCACGGTCCCGCCGCTAAGCAGGTGATTTTCTTGAGTGCCGACGCCTTTGGCGTGCTGCCTCCAGTGTCGATCCTGACTCCCGAGCAGACCAAATACTACTTCCTGAGTGGCTTCACCGCCAAGCTGGCAGGCACCGAGCGCGGCATCACCGAGCCCACTCCCACCTTCAGCGCATGCTTTGGCCAGGCGTTCCTTGAGCTGCACCCCACAAAATATGCCGAGGAGCTCGTTAAGCGCATGCAGGCTAGTGGCGCCAAGGCCTATCTGGTGAACACTGGCTGGAACGGCACCGGCAAGCGCATCTCGATTCGCGACACACGCGGCATCATCGACGCTATCCTCAACCATAGCATCGACAACGCCCCCACCAAGGAGATTCCTTACTTCAACTTCACCGTGCCCACTCAACTCGAGGGCGTTGACCCCGCCATTCTCGATCCACGCGACACTTACGCTAATCCCGCTGAGTGGGAGGAGAAGGCTAAAGACCTCGCCAGCCGCTTCATCAAGAACTTTGCTAAGTATGAGAGCAACGAGGCCGGCAAGGCTCTCGTGGCTGCAGGTCCACAACTTTAAGACTGCTTGAGCTGAGCGTTTAGGGTTGCTGCAATTCTAGCAGCTTTCCCTAGTAGCAAGAGTAGTATTTTTGTTTCATAATTTTTTTAAGTTCAATCGCCACGTCCCGGCAACGGGAGCTGTGGCGATTGTTTTTTATAAGCGGACTCCACTTTAAAAAAACGGCGAATTATGCGAATTAAACTAATTTTTTTTGCTCCTGAAAACCGATGCGTAGAGTGATAAAGGTTAGAGATGAGTGTTAAGTGGTGAGACTGCGTGAGCTGCACCCCACGTTGCGCCCCTCTGCGAGGAGCTTACGTGGTATTTCTTATATATTTACTCCTATGGGGTAATCGCCTCTTAGAGGCTAACAGCCACATCGATGAGCAAGTGACACATCAATAACTTGAGAATAAACGGCTGATTCATCTGAACTGTCTGATTAAAACCACTGCTTATTCGCCTAATTCGTAAAATTCGCCGTTTTTAATTTTTTAAATAGGACTCAGTTAGCCGTTAATCTTTGCCGCAGCGGCGTGACGGCGAGAAAATGAAAGTTCGACGACAATGTTTCGGGACATTACCCGACAACAGAGTCGTCGAACTCTCTAGTTTGTGTAGCGCACTTATTGCTGCTTTACTTGACGATTACCTTCTTGCCGTGGTGGATGTAGATGCCAGCGGGCAGGTTGGTAGCGGTGGTGAAGCGCTGTCCCATCATGTTATAGTAAGCGTCGTCGCCAGTGGTTGCCTGGTCGCTGCTGATGGTGGTGATGGATGTGGGCAGTTGCCAGTACACGATATTTCAATTACACGCAATTATTTAGCCACTTTCTCGAGGCGCTTGAGCATTGAGAACATGAAGATTGCTGCAATGACACACAAGGCGATGAGAATAGCCCAGTTATACATGAGCGGAATTTTGTTCCACAGCATTGATGGAATAGAGCTCAAGTAGTTGCCTATGGCGGTGGCGACAAACCAGCCTCCCATCATCAGGCCCTTGTACTTGGGTGGTGCCACTTTCGACACAAAGCTGATGCCCATGGGTGAGAGGAACAGCTCGGCGATGGTGAGTGTGAAGTAGGTGCCTATGAGCCACGAGGGCGACAACACGCTCTGAGTGCCATCACCTAAGTCCATGGGAGATGTGAGGCCTATAGATGCAAGAGTTATAACTCCAAACCCCACTGCGGCCAGGAGCATACCCCAAGCAATGCGAGCAGGGGCACTAATGGCATGATTGCGTGCTGCCAGGACACCGAAAAAGAGTATGCTAAACGGTGTTAGAGCCACTACAAAGAATGGGTTGAACTGCTGGAAATCGCTTGGCTGTGCCATGGTGGGGTCGTCCATTCCCAAGAACAAGCCTATGGCTATAGCCACAAGTGCTATTGTGGATACTCCACAAATGATGCGTGTTTTTTTCTTCTCGCTTTGGAATGTGGCAAAACCAGTGTAAATGGCAAGCGCAATTAATGCTAACGAGAAAATGTTGAACCACATGCGCATACCTCCCGAGATAGAGAGATTGGTGTATTTCTTGGCAAAGAAGGTAAGCGCCGAGCCATTCTGGTGGAAAGCCATCCAGAAGAAGATTACCACGGCAAAAACGAGCAGCAGTGCCGTGATGCGTTCTCTGGTCTGAGCTGGTGTGAGTTCTTCCACATTAGAATTATTGTCTTCTTTAGCCTGCTTGGCAGTCTTCATAGCGTGTTTGAACCAGCTCTTGCAGGCAAAATAGATGACAGCACTTAACACAAGCGACACACAAGCCACACCAAAGCACAGCCCATAACCTCCATACAGGGCTTGGAGATAGTCGGGCGAGACATTGGCGGCATCGTAGGTGAAGCCATAGTTGGCAAGATATTGATTAGTAATCCACTTTGCCATCGACGGCGCAAACATTGCGCCAATGTTGATGGCCATGTAGAACAGTGAGAAGGCGTCGTCGCGGCGGTCGGCATACTTTGGGTCATCATAGAGATTACCTATCATTACTTGCAGGTTGCCTTTAAACAGACCGGTGCCTATTGACACACAGGCCAGGCCAGCATACATGCTCACCAGTCCCACCGTGTCGGGGGCTGTGGGAATCGCCAGTCCCAGGTAGCCTAAGAACATTGTCAACATTCCTATGGTCACACATTTGCCATAGCCAATTTTGTCGGCCAGCATGCCACCAAAGAGGGGTGCAAAGTAAACCACAGCAAGGAAAATGGCATAGACCTGTCCAGCCTGAGCCTCGCTCCATCCAAATTTTGCCTGCATAAACAGGGCAAAAATCGCAAGCATCGTGTAGTAGCCAAAGCGTTCGCCGGTGTTGGCAAGCGCCAGGGCAAATAGTCCTTTTGGTTGATTTTTGAACATAACTTGAATGTTGTTATTTCTATTAAAATTAATCTTGTTTATTTACCATAAACCGTCTAAAACTGTCAAAAAAAAGGAGATTTAGCTGGTTTATGGTAAGTGACCTGCTGTTTTGGGGTGGGGAGAGTGTAAAAAACGAGGGGAAAGTGTCATGTGCTAAAGCACAGTAGATTTTCCCCTAGTTTCTATGAGTTGTTGCAACTATTGTGGTTATTTAGTGACTTTTTCGAGCCACTTCACCATTCCCAGCATCACGCACATCGAGATGAGGCAGAAGGCGGCAAACACTGCCCAGCATTGCCACTGATGTGGGAATTTGTTGAGCATCGTCACACCCAGAGCGATAAAGAGGTTGCCTATAGCTGTAGCACACAACCATAAGCCCTGGCAGATGCCTTGCAGGTGGGTAGGGGCAATCTTCGACACGAACGACAGGCCAAGTGGGGAAATGAACAACTCGGCAACGGTGAGGAAGAAATAGGTGACAATGAGCACCCAGGGACCAGCCTTGATTGAATCCTTCATGGCTTCGGGCAGGCTCTTGAACTCTTCGCCCGAGGGATAGCCGTTAGTGGCGGCGATTGCAATAAGGAAGAGATAAGCACAGGCTGCTACAAACATACCCAATGCAATCTTGCGAGGAGTGGAGATTTCCTTGCCCTTGTGAGCCAGCGCGCCAAATATCATCATAATGATGGGTGTGAGCACAATCACAAAGAATGGGTTGATGCATTGCCATATCTCGGGAGCTATAGAGCTAGTGTTACAGAAATCACGAGCAAACACCGAGAGCGACTGACCATTCTGGTGGAACGAGAACCAGAAGAACACTGCCACGCCAAGCACTGCAAACAGGGCATACATGCGTTGCCTGATTTCCTTAGCGTCGGCAGTAACTTGCTCCTTGCTCACTGTTGCCTCTTTTACTTTCTTGATGGGGTTGGGCAGGGCCTTGCGAGTGGCCACGAAGATGAAGAATGATATGAGCATGGCTAGAGCCGATGCAATAAACGAGTAGTGCACACCCGTGTTGAAGCTCTCAAGATAGCTGGTGCAGAAGGTGGCGATGTCGCCCACCTGGCCACCGTCAATGATTGAACTTTGCGCCAGGGTGTTGAGGTTTTCCATGTCATCGCCCTTGAGTGTGCCGCTCAAGAAGCCGTGGCACAAGCGAGGAAGGTCGGCATTATAGATGAAGCCATCGAGCTTGAGCATTGCGCTGCGCAGCAGTGGTGCCACGAAGGGCGCAATCACGCCGCCAATGTTGATGAACACATAGAAGATTTGGAAACCACTGTCGCGACGCGACTTGGCGATGGCAAGTTCCTCGGGTCCTTTCTTGGCAGCTTCGGCCTCATAGTTATCATACATCTGTCCTACGATAGCTTGCAGGTTGCCCTTGAACAAGCCATTGCCGGCAGCAATCAGCAGCAGTGCGAAACAGGTTAACACGAGTATCCATGTGGGAACTGCGCCAGGGTTGCCGCCAAACACGGGTACCGAAAGTATTATATAACCCGCTGCCATGACGATGAGACCAGCCATGATAGTGCCTTTGAAGTTTTGCAGCTTGTCGGCAACCATTCCACCAGGAAGGCTGAGCACGTAAATGAGGAAATAGAACACGGCATAAATCCAGCCAGCAGCGTCATCGCTAATGCCAAACTTTGAACACAAGAAAAGCAGCAGCACTGCATTCATGATGTAGTAGCCAAATCGCTCGCCCATGTTTGACAGAGCTGCCGAGATAAGGCCTTTGGGGTGTTTTCTTTTTGCCTCAATTACATAGTAAACGAGGAAAGGTACAACCACAACTAAAATCGCAAGTAGCATGGCAACCATGCGATTGTTGTTCCATAGATCTTGTAACATAATTAGTTAATAGTTTTTTAAGTTAATATGATTTTTAGTAGAATAGTAGAGTAGTAGAATAGTGGAGTAGTAGAATAGTGGAGTAGTGGAATAGTATAATTGTGGTAGATTTATGCTTTGTGCATTGCGAAGGCCATGGCATAGGCTCGCATGTTCTTGAGCATGGAGAGCAGGCCGTTGCTGCGGGTGGGGGAGAGGTGCTCGCGCAGCCCTATGCGGTCGATGAAGTAGAGGTCGGCATCGACGATGTCTTGCGGCCGTTGTCCCGAGAGCACGCGTATGAGCAGCGCCACGATGCCCTTGACGATGATGGCGTCGCTGTCGGCGCGGTAGGTGACCACTCCGTCATGGTATTGCGCGTCGAGCCACAGTCGGCTTTGGCATCCGTCTATCAGGTTGTCGGGCGTCTTGAGGCTTTCGTCGAGCGCGTCGAGCCCGTTGCCCAGTTCAATGATGTAAGCATAGCGGTCCATCCAGTCGTCCATGCCGCTGAACTCGTCGATTATCTCGTCTTGAATTTGGTTTATTTCGGTCATTATATAATAGTAAGGTGTATAAATCGGTCAAAATTACTCAAAATTTTGGTTTCTCGCAACATTTTGTTGAAAAAAGTGCCCTCTGGGTGCTGTTGTGTGTTGTTATTCGCCACTATTGAAAAAACCAAGGTGCTGAGTCCTAATGGAGTCAGCACCTTGAAAAATTTAAAAGATTATGTGTGTGTTATTGTCTAGCGAACTGTAGGGTATTGTTCAGAATCTTGCGGCTGCTGAACAACATTCCATAGGGGTTAGCGTTCATCTTGCGCTGGTAGAGGCTGGCGATCTCTTGCTTGGGCAGAGGTCGTGGAGTGCCCTGCTTGATGACTTTCACTACATAGAGTGCGTTGTCGCCAGCAATCACTTGAATCTTGCCAATGGCTTTCTTGCCCATGCCCACGATTCGTCCTGCCACCTTGAGGTCGCTAATCATGTTAGGCGCACCAGGGATGTAGGTTACTGAGTCGAGAGTAGTGTTGAACTTTTGTGCGTAGGCGTTGAGGTCGGTGGCCTTGAGGCTATTGCACTCCTTGAGCAGAGCTTCGCCTATCTTCTTGTTGAGCAAGTAGGTGGTGAGCTGCTGTTTAACGGTTGGGTCGGTGTAGGGAACGTAGTCTTCATACACGTCTTCAACGGCAGCGGCTATCATGTAGCCGTGTTCCTCGTCCTCTCTGATGTCTGACACAGTGCCGGGCTTGTTGTCGAAGGCCCATTTAATGAGGCTTCTAGTGCCGGTGATGCCGCCAGTCATTTGTGTGCCGATGGATGGGTTGCTGCCATCAACCACACATTCCTGCACGTCATATTTTGCTGCCTTAGCATTTTTCTTGAAGTCGGCAGCGTTGTTGTTCTTGTCGATATAGGCCTGCAGGTTCTTGCGCAGGTTGTTGACGGTGGTCTCACTTGGGTCGTTCTCATATCTAGCGCGAGCTACTGAGTAGAGAGTAATGGGAGCCTTGTGCTGAACCACTTGTGCAAACACAGCCACGCTTTGGTCGCCTTGAGTCTGCGAGTCGAGCAGGAAGAAAGAGCCGTCGAGGTGGGCAATGATTTTCTCGCGAATGGAGTCTTGGTGGATGAGACCATCAACCGAAGGCACCTTGGTTGGGTCAAACTTCTGAACAGCGATGTTCTGGTTTTTGTTACCCACATTGATAGAGTCGATCGACACGCCGCTGCTGAGCAGTGCAAAGACAGAGTCTTGCATGTGCTTGTTGCCAGCCACCTGCACGTAGTTGATGCCTATTGAGTCGGGGCATTGAACCATCTTTGTCACCTTGTAGATGAAGGTGTTGCGGTCGCGTGGGCCAGTGGGGGTTCTCATCTTCATGCTGTTGATGCCACCGTCGAGCAGCTCGGTGTAGATGGGGTCTTTTTGCTCTGTGGCTCCCGAGGTGATAACGGTGAGCCTGTCGTTCTTGCTGTTAGCGATGAGCGAGTCGATAAACAGGTGAGTGTCTTTGTTGCTCTTGATGCCCTGGATGCCCTCTTGGGCGCTAAAGTCATTGTAGATTTTAGCAATGACGCCGTTAGCCGCCTTCTTGTCGTTGGCCGAGGGGTCGATATCAACCTTGATATAGCTGATGCGGCGTTTCTCTTGGTCAATCTTGAAGCACTCTTTGTAAAGGTCGTAAGCGGCTTTGATCTCGTCGTCGCTCACTTTGTACTTGTTAGTATATTGAGCATAGTCAACCTTAGTGTACTCGATGTCGTAGGGGGTTTGCTCTTCCTTGAGCATTTGCTCCTCGAGCTTGTTAGGCTTGATGCATGCCGAGATTGCCAGACCTAGTTTTGTGCTCTTGAGCTCGGTAGCGATTTCGGGCACACGGTTTTGGCAATAAATCTTTGCTTCGGCCAGCTGTATCTGCTGTGGGTCGTTAGAGTTGGGGTTAGGGTTGGCGTTTTTGATTTGGTCAAAAGTCTTCTTGTCGATACCAGTCTCTTTAAAGAGCACGTTGAGAATCTCATCGTCGGTAACGCCAATGCCAGCATCGCTGCACTCTTGAGAGATGAGTGTCTCGCCAATGATTTGCTGCACAGCTTGCTGCTGCAGGGTCTCTCCATCGGTTTTTTGGTCAGGATTTTTTTGTTGTATTTTCTCCTGCTCAGCCGACAACTGGGTGATGTCAATGTCCTTGTTCCCTACCTGCACTGCTAGGGTGTCGTTGCCTCTGAAGAGAGACATAGGATTGTCGATGGCTGTTAAAATGAAAAGCAACAATGCTCCACCAATAAAGCCCATCAACAATTTGGGTCTTTTTCTAAGTTTTTCTAATACTGCCATTATTGTTATTTTTTATGTTTTTGTTTTTCAAAAATAGTTGTTTTCGAAAATAGCACGCAAAGATAGACATTTTTTGTTTAACGACAAAAAAATGATACGTTTTTGTTGCAAAATAGTGTGCAACTTGTCGTTTTGCATAGGAGTTGAGGCCGCTCAGGCCAGTGTTTTGCGAAAAAATAATGGAAGCCGCTGTGCTGTGATTTTTTAATGTAGTTTCAGGCAATGACGATGGCATAATTTTGCAGCGTGATTTTCAACAACCCCAATCTGTTAACCTTAAATTTTTCTTTGAGATGAACACTAACAACATTATTGATGAAAATGATGCCATTGTTACTGGCCAGGAGACCGGCAACGGGCAAGAGGCAGCGGCATGCCACCAGCAAGATGACGCCGCTGCCGAGCAGCCACAGGCTGCCGACGAGGTGCAGCAGCTGCTCGAGAAGCTGGGAGTGAGCGAGAGCATTGCTGCCTCGGCAAGGGTGATAGTGCAGTCGTTGCGCGAAGGCAGCGCCACGAGCGAGAGCCTCGTGAGGATGGTGGTGCAATCGCTGCGCCATGACGAGGAGCTGAAGAATGCCGAGACGCAAGGCTACCTGCGTGGCCGCAACGAGGTGATAGCTGCTGCCACCACCCCGCCTGGCGACAAGTCGCCCCGCCCACTCAACTTTCCCATCTACACCAAGCGAAGCTTTTGGGACAAGTAGAGAAAGCTGCCGTCGAGGCGTGCTAGACAATCTAGACCTTTTAGACAATCTAGAAATACTAGATGTTCTAGAGATTCTAGATGTTCTAGAGATTTCTTTTATTCTTTTCACTAATCACAAAAATTTAACTTTTTAAAAACTGAATTAACCATGATTATCAAGAAATTCATCATGCGTGCCATTGCTGTGCGCAACTGGTTCAGGAAGAACCGCAAGCTACTGATGTTGCTGCTTGCTATTGTGATAATGCTAATTTTGGGAGGTTGCCTTGCCTCGCCCACTCAGGCCGCTCTCGCGGTGGTGGTGGCTGGTGTGGCTGGTGGCAAGCACATCGACGATGAGCCTCTTACCACCGACCTCACGCGAGGTGCCTCGCCCGAGCTGCTGCTCAACGAGATTGACCAGCAGATCGTGAAGATACGCCCCATGGCCACCCCCATCGACCAGCTCTCGCGCTGTGCTGGCTCGAAGCATGTGGGAAGCATGATCGTCGATTATTATAACGTAGATACCAAGCCCACCACTGCCGAGGTGGCTACCGAATATGTGGAGCCCGCCGCCGGTAGTGCCACGGCCGACGACACCCGCATCACGCTGAGCACCAGTAACGACGAGATGTTTGACGTGTCCGACACCATCCTCGTGCAGGGTGTCTATGGCTACGATGCCAGCGGCACCAAGCAGAGCAACGAGGAGCTGGTGCTTTATGTGGTGTCGCGCGACGACAACAACGGCATGAAGGTGCAGGCTGTCAACGGCAAGAAGATTGGCGACGTGGAGGGCTGTGTGCCCTCGATTGATGAAGGCACGCCACTGATTCGCATGGGACGCGCAGCCACCGAGCTCGATGTGATGTCACCGCAGTTTGAGGCTCTGCCACAAAAGGCTCAGCAGTATTGCCAAATCTTTAAGATGCAGGTGGAACAGAGCACCTTGCAGAAACTCTCTAACAAGGAGGTGCCCTGGACCATGAACGACCAGGAGGAGGCTGCCATCTACGACATGCGCCTGGGCATGGAGAAGTCGTTCCTCTTTGGCGTGAAAGGCAAGATTTGGGACAGTGCTAAGAAGGAGCACGTGATGCTCACTGGCGGCATCTGGAAGCAGGCCGGCAAGGAGTTCTTCTATAATGCTCAGAGCATGAACCAGGAGTCGATTATCGACATGATGCGCCGTGCCTTCACGGGCAATGCTGGCAGCAAGCGCAAGATTCTCATTGGCGGCTCGGAGCTCATTGGCACCATCAACAAGCTCGACTACCAGCGTGTGATCACCGCCAGTGACACCGTCACCAAGTGGGGCATCGACTTCACCGAGCTCAGGTCGAAGTTTGGCACCCTCTATGTGCTGCTTAGCGAGGTCTTTGACGAGTGTGGCATGGCAGCCAACGGCATGATTATCGACCCCGAATACTTGCAGAAGTATGTGCACCAGCCCTTCAGTGCCGAGACCCTCAACCTCAAGGCCAGCGGAGTGCGCAATGTCGATGCCACTGTGCTCACCGAGACTAGCTGCCTTGTGCTGCGCTACCCCAAGGCCCACATGCGCATCATCCGAGCTTGACGCTCCAGTGGCGATGAGCAGCGGCTAAAATCTGCTTTTGAGTCCACTTTTTAAAAAACGGCGAATTATTCGAATTGAACTAATTTTTTTTGCTGCTGAAAATCAGTGTTTTTACTTTCTTTATTGCTTGTTTTTGGGACTATAGACTCAAAATATGGGCTTTTTAAGTGGACTCAATCCTTGTTTTGAAAATGGGCATCTCCCGGTTGTCGTCAAGTTGCGGGAGATGCCCATTTCTTTTTGATGAAAAATTTGGCAGTGTCAAATTTTTTTTTGAAATTTGTCCCACAAAAAATGACACGCGAACGTAAAATACAGCAGGTCACCCTAGTGGGATGCCTGGGCAATGTGGTGCTGATGGTGTGCAAGCTCATTGCTGGCGTTGTGGGGCACAGCGCGGCGATGATTGCCGATGCTATACACTCGCTGTCGGACTTCGTGACCGATGTGATAGTGCTCGCCTTTGTGAGAGTGAGCGCTAAGCCACAGGACAAGTCGCACGATTATGGGCATGGCAAGTTTGAGACCATAGCCACGTTCTTCATTGGCATAGCACTGGTGGCGGCAGCCGCAGGCATCATAATCTCGGGAGTGGTGAGCCTGGTAGATTGGGTTCAAGGTGCTGCTATTGAGGCACCAGGCAAGATGGCGCTGTGGGCTGCATTGCTCTCGATAGCTGTAAAGGAGGTGCTCTATCAATACACTGTCCATTACGGCAAGAAGCTCAATTCGCAAGCCGTGATTGCTAACGCATGGCATCATCGCAGCGACGCCCTGTCGTCGGTGGCGGCGGCCATAGGCATTGGCGGGGCCATTCTCCTTGGCGACCGCTGGACTGTGCTCGACCCACTGGCGTCGGTGGTGGTGGGACTGGTGCTGATTAAGGTGGCGGTGGGACTGCTGCGCACTAGCATTAACGAGCTTACCGAGAGCTCGCTGCCGCAAGACACCGAGCGCGAGATAGAGGAGATTATCACGTCTTTTCCTGAGATTACTGAGCCTCACCACCTGCGCACCCGTCGCATAGGCACACGCATTGCCATCGAGGCTCACATGCGCATGGATGGTGCCATGACGCTGCAAGCCTCGCACGACTTGGCCACCCAGGTCGAGAAAAAACTCCAGGAGCGCTTTGGTGCCGACACCCACATCACCCTGCATGTGGAGCCAGCTCATAGCTCATAGCTGACAAGGCAGTAGTTCATAGTTTTCTAGAGATTCTAGAACATCTAGACCCTAGCCCTTAACACTTTTCCCTTCTTCCTTTTTCACTTAAATAAAATCATTGTCTTCCATAAACCATAAACCATAAACGATAAATAGTTTCCTGTTCTTCTATTAAATAAGCATATTCTTCTATGTGATAGTTCCCTTTTGTCTAATTGGTGTGGAGATTCTTGTAAAAATGTGATATTTTTGCAAGAAAAATGACTAACTTTGCACTATGGGTAAGAAAATCACATTTACTCGCGCATCTCTCATTCATGTGTTGTGCTGGGGACTGATATTGGCATTTCCGCTGTTTCTGTTCCGGCAGGACGACACCATGACCGACATGCTGCGCCATTACCTGCGGTCGCTCGGTGGCACGTTAAGCTACATGATAATCTTCTACCTGAACTATTGCTACTTTGTGCCCAAGCTGCTTTTTGAGAACAAGCGCAAGAGCTTTGTAATCTATAACCTGCTCGCCATCTTCTTGCTGGTGGTCACCATGACGTATTGGTGGCACTTGATGGGTGAGATTTTCCCTAACTCCAATCCCCGGCCCCAGGTCTTTAATGCGCCGCCGCGGTGGACGCGCTTTGTGCAGATGTCGTTCATGCTGATCCTTGTGATAGGCCTCAGTGTGGCCATTCGCATGAGTCAGCGGTGGCATAAGCTGCAGGAGGCTAAGAATGAGGCCGAGCGCATCCGCAGCGATGCCGAGCTCAAGAACCTGCGCAACCAGCTTAACCCGCATTTCCTTCTCAACACGCTCAACAATATCTATGCCCTCATCGCCTTCGACCCCGAGAAGGCACAGGTGGCGGTGGGCGAGCTGAGCAAACTGCTGCGTCATGCCCTCTATGACAACCAGAAGCACTTTGTGCCACTCTATAAAGAGGTGGAGTTTATCGAGAATTATATCAGCCTGATGAAGATGCGCGTTACTAACCATGTGAAGATAAGCACCAACATCGACATCGACGAGGATGATGCCACGCCCATCGCGCCGCTCATCTTCATCTCACTCATCGAGAACGCCTTTAAGCATGGCGTTTCGCAGGCAGGAGAGGGAGAGATAAGCATCACTATCACCAATAAGGACGACCAGATAATGTGCGAGATCATAAACACTAACCACCCCAAGCGCGACAATGACAAGAGTGGCTCAGGGATAGGCCTGGAGCAGGTGGCCAAGCGCCTGGAACTCATGTATCACGACCACTACACCTGGGAAAAAGGTTTAGACACCACTACCAATAAATATTTCTCTAAAATAGTGTTACACAACACGAAAAGCGTGGAACGTGGAACGTAGATCGGGGATCGGAGATCGGAGATCGAGGATCGGTTTATGGAAGGCAGTGATGAGATTATGGGCTGACAAGGCACGCCTTGTCCTTACTTAACACTTAACATTTAACACTTAACACTTATAATGGAGCTATGATAATAAAGTGCGCAATAATTGATGATGAGCCGCTGGCAGTGGAGCTGCTGGTGAGCTATGTGAACAAAATCCCATTCATGGAGCTGCATGGCAAGTACTCCAATGCCGTTGACGCCATGAAAGGCATTGCCGAGGACCCAGTGGATGTGGTGTTTCTCGACATACAGATGCCCGAGCTTAATGGGCTGGAACTGTCGAAAATGCTCCCTGAGGCCACACGAGTGGTGTTCACTACAGCATTTGAGCAGTATGCCATCGACGGCTACCGCATCAACGCTCTCGACTACTTGCTAAAGCCCATCTCCTATCCCGAGTTTCTGGAGGCTTGCAACAAGGCGCTGCAGTGGTTCACCATGGTGCAGCAGGCCGAGGAGACCAAAGAACCAGAAGCAACCAGCATCTTCGTCAAGAGTGAATATAAGCTGCTGCAAATCGAGCTCGACGACATCCGCTACATCGAGGGCTTGAAGGACTATGTGAAAATCTACACCGAGCAGTCGCCTCACCCCATCCTCTCGCTCATGAACATGAAGGCGATGGAGCAGATGCTGCCCGCATCACGTTTTATCAGGGTTCACCGCTCCTACATCGTGCAGAAGAGCAAAATCAAGGAAATCGACCGCAACCGCATCGTCTTTGGCGACGTGTATATCCCCATTGGCGACAGCTACAAGCAGGCCTTCCAGGACTTCCTGGGGCGATAACCCACCTAGAGTCTGAAATGAAGAGATTTGTTATCTTGGCGGTGATGTTGACAATAGCAGTTGGCACTGTTATTGCCCATCACATATATAAAGGTGTCTTCACCAGCTACACCGACATCGTCTATACCTACGACGACCGCCACATTTATAGTGGCGCCTCCACCAGCTACACCGACATCGTCTATACCTACGACGACCGCCACATCTATCGCGGCAACTCCACCAGCTACATCGACATTGTCTATACCTACGACGACCGCCACATCTACCGCGGCAACTCCACCAGCTACATCGACATTGTCTATACCTACGACAGTCGCCACATCTACCGTGGCAACTCCACCAGCTACACCGACATCGTATATACATTTGACTAGCAGAGACACATGTGCCGTTCACGGCGGAGTAGTGGGTGCATTGTGTGGAAAACTCTCGCAGACCGCCATATTTCCCACATATTGCGTCAAAAAACAAATAAAAAAACTCTAATTAATGTAAAATGGTAGGTTTGATTAACCGAGGTTTACTACTTTTGCGGCAATTTTCTTTGAAGCACTTTTTTTTTGAATTTGTTGTTAAGGTAAGCAATAGAATTTCTCCACTTTTATACTTTGAGACTTTTTTCTTGAAATAGTGATTCCTAAGGAAAGTAATAGAATTTTTTTTAATTAATTGAGTACTATCTGCCGACAGATTTACTCCTCAAAACAATGATTTTATAATTATGAAGACTTTGACTAAACCTCTTCTGCTAATGGCATGTCTTTTCATGCTATCCACGATGCAGGCCTATGCCGTCGATGGCAGGCCTGTGAAATCACTTACTAAGGCCGAAGCCCAAGCCATCTCACTCACTTGGACCGACGCTAATGGCGTGCAGCATGCTACTAACCTTGCCGAGCCAGCTACCGACCCCCGTCACATGATTGCGCTTCTGCGTGAGGTGTATATGAATAAAAACGTGCCTGGTAATTATAATCGTGCTTACACAGCTAATTTTGAGGGCGAAAAAACTATATTTTACTCAATTGCTAGTAATTATTCAGGGTCAAAACAATATGCGGGGTGGAATATCCCCGAAGGAAATTATAAACCCAAAGATGAAGGCCTGACACTGCTGCTCGTAGAGATTACAGATTCTTATAAGGCTGAAGATGTAGTAAAGAATCACGACATCAGCACTTACGCTAATTTGGTAAGCTTCTTTAAGAAATATGTAAAAAGTGTGAGATTAATAACCGATGGCAAGCACATTGAGAATGGTGCCAAGAGTAGCACAATATTCAACCTCTCGGGACGACTGTCGCGTTTCTTCTTCTTGGCTAAAGGTAAATGTTCTAGCAACTTTGAAAATCATAATGCTCCATTTGGAGATGGCGCGCTTTTTGAGCAGTTTAGTCCAGTTGATAATGTGGGTGGCGGTGGCGAAGACCTCTATGCTAGACTTGTGGCTAATGAGTCTTTTGAGGTTGAGCACGATTGCCCAACAGTGCTAGCTAAGGGGCATGAGTTTCAAATGAAAAAAGGCAGCACCGATTATTATGACGTGAGCAACCTCATGTTCTCAATTCCTGATTATCGATTAGCTAAACATAATGGTCGTGATGTGGGTGGTAATAAGTATTACTATTATCATCCTCAATATTCGCCCACAGTGATGCTCTACACCGTAAAGCTCACTGCTAAGGCTGAGCCTGCCGGGGCCGAGAATAAATATACTGTAACCCTTAATTGGACGTCATCGCTCAACGAGGTGACGGGCGTGACTAACTCGCAGATTTATAAAGTGTATCGTGTGGTAAACGGTGCTGTCACTGGCGAGCCTATCTTCACTGGCACCGATGTTTACACATGGAGCGAGGAGGTTGATCAAACCAAGAATGGCTATTACCTGACTTATCTCGTTACTGCTGAGCCCGCCGATGGCTCTTTCCCACAGGCACAGAGCAACAATGCTCGTGTGGCAATTCCTGGTCTCGACCCACTGGAGCGCATGGAGCTCGTCATTAGCGGCGACAACCGCAGCGTCTTTGATCCAGTCACTATCACCAATACCTATACTAACACTATCGTTCTTAATAACGGTGTTGGTTATACAGTAAAGGGCAGCCATCTCGAAGAGGGAACCATGATTAACTTTGAGCGTCAAGACTCGCTGGGCAATGTGCTCGAGACTCTTGAGACTATTGAATTCACTAATATAGGCTCTCACGTTTTTGACTACAAGGTCATTAAGAATGGTGAGGAAATAGCAACCGGGCGATTCACTAGCGATGTCAACGACGACGTTGATTTCAACCAATTCCAGATCGTTGACATCTTTAGCGTTAGCACTGCTCTCAACAACCACCCTGGCATGTATAAGTATCAGGCGTCGTTCACCCCTCCTGCTGGTACTGATATTCCTGGTGCCGAAGGCGCAAAAGTGTATAGCAACCAGCTAGAGATAAAGGTGTTTAAGACCTTTGGTCGCGCACTCGGAACATTCACCCAGGCACAGGTCGATGCCGACATTCTGCGTCCCAGTGAGGCTCTTGGCAATGTTGCTGGTCTCACCACCACTCTTGAGAACTCATCTGATGTGTTCAGCTACGACCTCTGGAACAGCCACGACAATAGCAACTGGGTGAAAACTCAGAGTCATGCACAGCGTCAAAACAGTGGCGCCTACATGATACACGACGGCGCTGGCAACCAGAGTGAGGTGCCTTTTGCCAGCACCCAGCCTTATATGGCTCAGCCCATCCCCGATGCCAATGCAACAGCCGTTGGTGCCTACAACTATGTGCCTGTGATTACCACTTTCCCTGTCAATGGTGCCACCGACCACTACAACACCTATGGTGCTAATCGTGACATGTCGCTCGTTACAAAGGTCAACCTAGCCGAGGCTAGTGTCATGGCTAGCGACAATCAGTTCGTTGACAATGGTGTTACTTGCCGCCATTATGAGGTTACTCTCCCTGTTTCGGTAGCGGCTCCCGAGGGTGTTACACCACAGTTTGTGAGAGTTTGGAAGCGCTTGCCCGAGGGCATGGCTCACGAGGAAACTCTCTACAATGGCACTCGTCCCTATGAGTATCGCCTAGACCAGACTCAGCGTTGCTACATCTATCCCGAAAGGTATGAGAACAATGGTGGTGATGAGGCAGCTCAGGACTTTAGCGTTGAAGAGTTTAGCCCTAACACAACAGTTAATGTTTACGACTACTTCGGTGCCACCGACGTGGTTAATGCCGCCACAGGCTTCGACGTTGACTATATCATTCGCTTCTACTCAATCATAGGCGAGCCTGCAACGGCTCAAGTTGCTGGTAACATTCTCAAGGACAACAACGGAGTGATGTGGGCAGTGTCGGAGGTGCGAGAGACTGTTAGCGTCGCCACCAATATTCCCACAGGAATCAATGGTGTATCAGCAATAGCTAGTGTCAAGGAGGTGGCCTATTACAACCTTATGGGTGTGAAGAGTAGCACTCCATGGCCTGGAGTAAACGTGGTTGTGACCCTGATGGACAACGGCACCACCATTACTCGCAAAATGATTAAGTAAACCTATCTTTCGTTGCGCAAGGTCCCATCTCTTGAGCCTGGCGTTAACTGCAATAAAGAGAGGGTGTGTCAGAAATTTCTGGCACACCCTCTCTTTATTTTGAGCAAGTTCGTTATTACCTGGTGCCCGGCAAAACAATGTGGATTGCCGCTGGCGGCAATCTGGCAGTGGCTATCTTCAGCCTTCGGCTGAAGTCCGTCAGTCTTTAGTCCCTGGTGTTCTTGCCGTCTTTCTTGAAGTGGTCGTTATACATCTTGATGCCGAAGATGATGGCGCTCATCACGGTGGTGAGGCTGTTAGCGATGAACAGTGGCCAGTTCTCGGTGAGCAGGCCATTGATGGCAAACAAGATGCTTCCCAGGCCCATCAGCAGGAAAGTGCCGGTGGCAATGTCGTCGGTGCGACGTGTCTTGACGGTGTGGATGGTTTGTGGCAGATAGCCTAGCACTAGGCAGATGGTTGCACAATATCCCACAATTTCAGTAATACCCATAGTTTTTATTGTTCTTGAATTATTTTATTTGTTTCATTAACTCTTTGGTGGCAGTGATGAGCTGGTCGTCAACGCCTTTGACAACTGTGGCGGGGTCGTTGAGCACCTTGATGTCGGGCTCTAGCTGGGTGTTCTCAAGGTAGGAGCCGTCGGGCAGGCGATAGCCAATGATGGGCATGCCATAGATGAGCGACGGGTCTTGCAGAGTCTCCCACGACACGCTGCTCATGGTGCCTGGCACGGGAGCCCCCACGAGCTTGCCGATGCCTGTGTGCTTGTAAACCCAGGGTGTGCCGTGAGCGTTGCTGTAGCAGGCCTCGCACTGCACCATGATGCTGGGTTTGTTCCAGCGGCGGCTGGGCATGTCGCACGCCTCGCGACCGCGTATTACCTGTGTGAAGTATTTCTTGCCGCTGAAGAGCACCTCGATGTCCTCGTGCAAGCGGCCACCGCCATTGAAGCGTATGTCGATAACGATGCCGTCCTTTTTGTAATATTTACCCATGACTTGGCTATACACCTCGCGGTAGCTCTCGTCGTTCATCGACTGGATGTGGACGTAGCCCAGTCGTCCTCCCGAGATGCTATCTACCAGGTGGGCGTTGTGCTTTACCCAGCGCTTGTAGAGCAGGTTGTTCATTGCCCCATTAGTGATGGGCAGAATCACCTCGTCAAAGGTGTTGCCGCCCTTGTCGCGGATGGTGATTAGCGTCTTCTTGCCTGCCAGCCCGTTGAGCAGCTGGGTGTAGTCGTTCTCATCGTTGATCTCGATGCCGTTGATTTTCTCGACAATCATGCCGGGGCGCACCTTGCTCGTGGAGCGTGCAAAGGGGCCTTTCTCTACCACCTCGTCGATCTTGAGACCCTTGCCAGTGTAGGTCCAGTCGAAGAGCAGGCCCATGTTGGCTGTCGCCTCGCTGCCGCCGCTGGGGTAGTAGCGACCGCCCGAGTGCGACACGTTGAGCTCGCCCAGCAGCTCGCTAAGCAAGTTGGCATAGTCATAGTTGTTGTTGATGTGTGGCAGGAACTTGCGGTAGGCGTCGCACATCATGTCCCACTTGCATCCGTTGAGGTCGGTGCGGAAGAACCGCTTGTTGACCTGGTGCTGCACGTGGTTATACATGTACTTGCGCTCGGCAGCCAGGTCCATCTTCACCTCGGCCTTGTAGGTGATGGGTGTGAGCTTGTCGCTGGCCACTGTGAGCTTGTTCATAGTTGAGCCCAGGACGAACATGTCCTTGCCGTCCTTGCCCATCTGAATGTTGGCCCATCCCGAGTTCATCTTGTTGATGAGCTTGGTAGAGTGCTTGCGCATGTCGAGCTTCCACAGGTCATATCCGCTTTCAAACTTCGACAGGTAATAGAGGTTGTCGCCGTTATTGGTGACCATAGCGCTGGCGATGCTACTCGAGTTGGGGGTGAGTCGCACCACACGGTCCTCGATGCCGTCGAGCTCGACCACGATGTCTTTCACCTCATCCTTCTTGTCGGCTTCTTTGTCCTTGTCGTCCTTCTTCTTGTTCTTCTTGTCCTCTTCGGCCTTCTTCTTGTCGGCCTCTTTCTTGGCTTCCTTCTCGGCTTCCTTAGTGAGCTCGTAGTCCTCCTTGCTCATGCGATACTTGTCGTAGGCATCCTGGTTGACAAAGGCGAGCAGCACGTCGTCCTGCGAGCCCCACGAGCCGTGTGCGCGCATTCCGTAGCGGTTGCTGGTGAAGAGAATGGCGTTGCCTTCCATGACCCACTTGGGTGCCTCGCTGAAGTATCCGCTGCCGGTGATGTTGGTGATTTTGCCACCATCGGCACTGACGATGCCCACGTCGGTGTAGGGGTCGCGCTGGTTGGCGATATAGGTGAGGGTGAACCACTTGCTGTCGGGCGACCAAGCGTAGTCAAAGCCTCCGTTGGTCTCATACCATGTGGAGCCGTCGGTCACTTGATGCACCTTCCTGCTCTTGATGTCCATGACCATGAGCTGGTTGCGGTTCTCGATAAATGCCAGTTTCTTGCCGTCGGGGCTCACATCGGGTGCTGCGCGCTCCACAGTGGTCGATGGCAACAATATCTCCTCCTTGATGGTGGTGGCGTTAGGAAAGTTGGGATCCTCCTTGCGCTCAATGGTGGCCTCGACTAGCTGCCAGTTGCCATTGCGCTCGGTGGCATAGTAGAGGGTGCGGTTGTCGCTGCCCCACGATAGTCCTTCCTCGGCCTCGGGGGTGGTGGTGATGCGCTTGGTGGTGGCATACTCTACCGAGGTGACAAACACCTCGCCACGAGCGATGAATGCCACCTGCTTGCCGTCGGGCGACGCTACGGCAGCAGTTGCTCCTCGCGTCATGGTAGTGCGCAGCACATCCTCGGTGTCGTCGTGGAAGAGGTCAATCTTCACCTTGGCAGGCTTGCCCGCGGGGGCCTGGGTGTAGAGCTCGCCGTCGTAGGTGTAGCACAAAGTGCCGTTGCCGGCTATCGAGAGAAACCTCACTGGGTGGGTCTTGAACGATGTCACTGCCTTGATAGCGCTCGGTTGATTGACGGGGAACTGATAGACATTCATCGAGCCGCCATTGCGCTCGCTCAGGATATAGACGGTGTTGCCATCGGCGCTGAGCACTGGGCTCCGATCCTCGCCGGCATGGTTAGTGAGGTTGGTGTGCTTGCCAGTGGTCGCGTCATATTTCCAGATGTCGCGAGTCACACTGCTGGTGTGATGCTTGCGCCAGGCATCCTCCATGCCCTTCTGGTCCTGATAGAGCATAAACTTGTCTTTGCTGTCCCAGTAGAGTTCCTCGGCTGGAGTGCCCAGCACTTGAGTGATGCGTCCACCACCGACGGGCACCTTATAGACCTCGGTGAGCCGCGAGCTGGGGAACAGTGCGCTGCTGGCGGGGTCTTGGATAGCCGCCGAGAAGTATATGTACTTGCCGTCGTGGCTGAATGCCCATGGCAACTCGCTGGCCGAGTTGGTGGTCAGGCGTGTTGGTGCGCCACCCGTCGAGGGCATTACATAGATGTCGAAGTTGCCCTTGCGGTCGCTGGCGAAGGCCAGGTACCGGCCGTCGGCACTCCACACGGGATTCATCTCATAGCTCGACTGGGTGGTGAGCTGCACGGCGTGTCCGCCCGCGGCAGGCACTTTGTAGATGTCGCCCTTGTAGCAGAAGGCAATTTCCTTGCCGTCGGGCGAGATTTTAGCATAACGCAGCCACAGCGGTGTCTCGGCAAGAGACGTGGTGGCCATCACAGCAGCAAGAGCTGCAAGAAAAAACTTAATCTTCATAAAATATTATTAATAGGTTATATTTATTTCGCAATGGTATTTCGCAATGTGCAAAATTAGTGAGATTTTCTCAAATTCTCACATTGTGCAAGGAATTAATTTCGGTAAATAATGAGAAAAAGCGTTTACTGGCTCAGGAGGATGCCGTAGAGTGCCGTCACGTCGGCAGCGGTGATGTTGCCGTCGTTGTTAATGTCGGCACCTAACAAATAATGGTGGTCGCCATTGAGGAGGTTGTCGTAGATGGCTGTCACGTCGGCAGCGGTGATGTTGCCATCGAGGTTCACGTCGCCGGTGACGCCCCACTGCTTGTTGAGCCAGGCGGCTTTCTTTGAGATCACGTCGATGAAGCGTTGTGGGTCGTCGGGGGTGTGGTTGCTGGCGTAGGAGTGCCACCGCAGGCGGTCTTGCTGCTCGGCGTTGCTCACCAGCTCTCGCCACTGCCAGGCGCTGTCAATTGCCTTGCTCATCACATGATTGGTGCAGAACTCTCGCCACACGTCTCGCACCTGCTGCTGGAAGCGCGGGAACTTGAGGGCCTCTTTTATCCACAGGAAGGGGTAGTGTGTGTCGTAGTCGTAGATGAAATGGTCGCTGGTGGTGCTCTGCTGGAAGAAGCTGTTGTCGAAGTCCCACACGGGTCCGAACATTAGTTTTTCGTCCCAGCCCAGGTCTTTATACATGAACAGGCTTCCCGAGAAGGCCTCCACGTTTTCCATCACCTCATGGATGACGTAGAAGCGTGCCAGGGTGTTCATGTCGATGAGCTGTTCCCAGCCCCGGTCGTTCTTGTCGGCGACATAGACGCAACTGTCGGCTCTGTGCAGCAGGTCGTGGATGTAGGCGCGCTGCACTGGTGAGAGCACCTCGGGCGACTGGGTGACGATGGTGAAGCGCGGGTTTGCCGGGTCGTTGTTCTGGTATTGGTCGATGACG
>Ga0247611_10003521_pt1 | contig 23079 bp, 20 predicted proteins | sample 177DNAGHGhighgp2_FD_192422 | JGI IMG/M metagenome (GOLD analysis project Ga0247611, IMG submission 192422) | Sheep rumen microbial communities from Palmerston North, Manawatu-Wanganui, New Zealand - 1770 DNA GHGhigh gp2 | ecosystem: Host-associated > Mammals > Digestive system > Stomach > Rumen... | reverse complement strand
GTCATTTGTCTTTGCGGTAGAACGCGAAAGGAACATATCGCCGTTGGACATGTCCTTGAACACGACGGGGCGATAGTTTTCTGGATGAATACCTTTTTTCATTTTAATTGTTACTTATTATTTGTTATTTACTAAATTCGCATAAAGCGAGTGCAAAATCAGTGCAAACCGAATGCAGAAAAGCATGCTTTTATGTTGAGGTGCAGCCTGACTTGGCAAAATCGTTTGCAAAGGTACGAATAAGTGAGCAAAATACAAAATAAATTTCGATTTATTTTTATTTTCGAACGAAAGTACCTTTTATTCCTCCTCCACAATGATATCACTCTGCGAAATCTCCTCAATGACCTCTTCCGCAGGCTGTTGAGGCAGTTCCTCCCTCACTTCAGTGACAATCTCCTCGGCTTCTAAGCCATTAGCCGCCTCTTCTTGCTGTCGTTTCATCTTTTTGCGCAGACTGTGAATCATCAGGGAGTTGATTGTCTCAGTGACACCATAGAGCAGCATACACCATCCCAGGATGATCATAGGCAGTTCGGCGCTCTTCATCGGTTTGACGAAGATGACGATGCCTGCGATGAAAATCAGGATGGGGGCTATCCAGAAGAATGCGCCTATCGACCCATAGCGTCGTGCTACTACCAGTACGATCAGTTGATTGATACTGCCCAGTATGAGCATGGCTCCGAGGATATACATCAGCCATTGTACAAACATGTCAGGGCTTAGGACGAGGGTCAGTCCGAGGATGACACTGCCGATGCCTACCAAAGGGAAGGCTGGCTGAGAGCCGCTGATGATGTTGCCTTCTGCGTCCGTAATAGTGTATTCTCCTGCATGACGTCTGGCATTCCAATAAGATATCAAGGCGATGATACCTGATAACAGGAATAAGATGCCGATTGCCATGGTGAGCCATGTGACGGAATTATCGGGGTATTTCAATAACAGAATACCGATGGCGATAGAGCATAACGCACGAAAAATAGAACTTTGTAATAGTTTCATGTCTTTAATTCCTATTATTGTTTTTGCAAAATTAAGAAAAATAATTGATAATTGCTCATTGATAATTGAAAATTATGATTATTTTTGCATATTATGATGACAACGATTTATTTAGTAAGGCATGGGGAGACAGTGGATAATGCCCGTCAGATCATGCAGGGACAGACCCAAGGGGAATTGAATGAGAAGGGTAGGGAGCAAGCCAGACAGGTGGCAGAGCGCCTTGCGGCAGAGTCAATTGACGCAGTGGTGGCGAGTGATCTGCACCGAGCCATCCAGACAGCCGAGGTGATTGCAGCCCCTCATGGGTTGTCTGTGGTGACCACTCCCCTGCTCAGAGAGCGAGACTGGGGCAGTTTTACCGGACGTTTCATTCCCGACCTGCGAGGAGAGGTATGGCCCGATGATATTGAGACCGAGGATGCTTTATTGCAAAGAGCCTGTGACTTCCTACAAAAAATGACAGCCACCTACGATGGAAAACGAGTGGTGGCTGTCGGGCATGGTATTATCAATAAAGCGATATTAGCCGTCTATGCATCGTGTTCGATGAGTGAAGTGCAACGGATGATGAATGCCGAGGTGCGTGTCTTAACGACGTCCTCCGTAACTGTGGCCGCCTCCAGAGGAGCGTCCACCGCCACCTCCGAAACTACCTCTGCCGGCACTGCTGTGGCCTCCGCCGAATGAACCACCGCCTCTGCTGAATGAACCACTGCTGTGAGAAGAACTGCCACGCATGCTGCCGCCGCTGAAGGAGCCACTGCTATGAGAAGATCCGTTTTGACGAACCGTAGGAGTGCTGTTGATGCTTCGTGGGGTACCTTGGCTGCGATATCCACCCAGTGAGCGAGGCTGACGATTCTCCGTATTCGTTATCGTCCTGTTGGGGCGATTCTCACCGTTACCACGATTTATGCCGCGATTCATATCCCGACTCGTGTTGTTATGATTCCCGCGATTGAAGTCATTGTTACGATTCCCGCGATTGAAGTCACGATTGCCATGATCATTGTTGCCAAAGCCCCTGTGATTGACTGTCGTACGAGTGGAACTGTGGCGTACTCCGTTATTGTGATGGTGGCGATAGTCTCCACGCTTCCAACCGTCACGCATTCCGAAATGATGGGTGTTGTTGTGGTGGATATAGTGGTCACGACGACCGTGATACCATCCTCTTCCACCTACTACATGCCATGCATGACCTCCACGATAACTGGCGTAGAATACCGGGCGACCATAGTAGAAATAGTCACGATGCGGATAGCGGGCATAGATGCCGAAGTGCCAGAAACCGTCAGCCCAGTAGAGCGGACGATAGAAATAGGTGGCTGCACGGAAGGCGCTTAACTGCCAGTCGAGCAGGATGTAACTCAGGTCGAGGTTACGACGCTCCCAGTAGGTGCCATACACATCATCATAACTGGTGACACCCATGAGGTAGTCGAGATTAATCTCATAAGCAGCCTCATACTGCTCTTCTGTCAGGTTCAGTTCGTAAGCCATCTTATCCGTCAGGAAGAGAGCCTCGTTGCGAGCCTGCTCATAACTCATTGCCTTGCCCGTTACTGTTACCAACAGCATTGCTACCAGGGCGAACATCATCTTCTTCATATCGCTAATTTTTTTAAAAGTTCGACATTAGTTTCCTTTTCACATTGCAAAATTAGGAAGAAATAAAGGGGTATACAAAGGATTTTCCCTAAATGGGTAGGGGATTTTCCCTATAATTTATTATCTTTGCATCCAATATGAGATATTTAGTAGTTTTTTTATTATATATAATAGGTACGCATGCACAAGCAGAAGACCGTCGTCCTTTGTTTGACAGTCTTGACTACAAGGTGGAGATGCAGGCATCCTTGTCGGCAGGTGACCATACCCCTTTGTGGCTTAATGCCAATAAGTATGGACTGAGTTCGTTGGAGAAGACGAATGGTTATCTGCGTGGCGCATTAAGTCGTCCACTGAGCAGAGATGATGGTCGCCGGTGGGGTATCGGTTATGGCTTGGACGTGGCTGTCGCCGGTCATTACACCAGTCGTTTAATCATCCAACAGGCATACGTAGAAGGACGTTGGCTGAAGGGAGTATTGTCGGTAGGAAGCAAGGAATACCCGATGGAATTGAAGAACCAGGAACTGAGTACGGGAGCCCAGACATTAGGTGTCAATGCCCGTCCTGTGCCTCAGGTTCGTCTTGCCTTACCTGAATACTGGGACATTCCCGGTACGAACGGCTGGGTAAGTTTGAAGGGACATATCGCCTACGGAAAATACACCGACAGTAAGTGGCAAAAAGACTTTACCCATCTGCAATCGAAGTATACGGAAGGAGTGCTCTATCATTCCAAGGCAGGTTATCTGAAAATAGGTAATGACTATAAGTTCATGCCTGTGTCCTTGGAGTTGGGTCTTGAGATGGCATCTCAGTTTGGAGGCTCCTCTTTCACTCATGGAGAAGTAATAAAGAGTGAATCTGGACTGAAAGCATTCTGGCATGCTCTTACCTTCAGTGGGACAGATACTGGAGAGGCAGGTGAGACGGGTGCTTATGAAAATGTTGGCGGTAATCATTTAGGCAGTTGGTTGATACGCTTGAATTTCGATTATGATGCTTGGTATTTGGGATTGTACGCCGAGCATTTCTTTGAGGATCATTCTTCAATGTTCTTTTTGGATTATGACGGTTATGGAAGTGGGGAGGAATGGAATACCAGGAAGAGTCGTCGGTATTTCTTGTACTCATTAAAAGATATCATGTTAGGCATAGAGTTGAAACTCAAGCAAAAAACATGGTTGAACAATATTGTGTTGGAGTATATTTATACCAAGTATCAGAGTGGTCCTGTTTACCACGATCATACTCAGAATATCAGTTCCCATATCAGTGGTCGTGATAATTATTACAACCACCATATCTTTACAGGCTGGCAGCATTGGGGACAAGTGATGGGTAATCCCTTGTATCTGTCTCCTTTATATAATGAAGATGGAGTGATAGAGATTAGAAATAACCGTTTCTGGGCTTGGCATTTAGGTCTGAGCGGTAATCCTCTGCCGGATTTGCACTATCGGGTGCTTGCCACTTATCAGAAAGGATGGGGAACCTATTATAGTCCTTATATTGACCCACGTAAAAGTTTCTGCTTTCTTGCTGAAGCCTCTTATGAATTACCTCATAACTGGCTGTTGAAAGGAAGTCTTGGAATGGATTCTGGTAAAATATATGGTGAGAACTATGGAATACAACTGACTGTGACGAAAACGGGAATATTGAAATGGAGAAGAAGATGAGAAAATATCTGATATATCTTATTGGGCTTTATGGTCTTATGACCGCTTGCAGCCTTGAGCGTTCCAATAATGGAGACTTAGACGGGATGTGGTATTTGCGAATGGTTGATACCCTTGAGACAGGAGGTGTTACAGATATGCGTGCCTTACAATATCTGTGGAATGTTCAAGGCAAGATACTGGAAGTGAGATCTGCTGTCATAAGTGATGTGAAAGATGATGTGATTTTTTCTTTTGAACACACAAAAGACTCGTTAAAATTGTCTTCCCCATATTTTAGTGATCGTGATCATGGTGATATTCCTGTTGAGGACGTGGAGTCTCTGAGTAGATTTGGTATCAATGAGTTAGAGGAAGGATATAAGGTGTTGGAATTGTCAAGTGATGATCTGTTATTACAATCAAAGACATTGCGCCTGCACTTCCGGAAGTATTAGAATTTCTTGCCAGTGGCTACATGAGCGACGGTGAGAACCATGATCTTGATGTCTTCCCACCATGAGCGTTTATGCAAGTAGTCAAGGTCCATCTCCAGTCTCTTGAGCATCTTCTCCATGGTGTCCGTATAGCCGTTGTAAAGGGTGGCGTAGGAGGTGACACCAGGACGTATCTGATACAAGTATTTATAGCGACAGTCCTGTTTCATGATCTGGTCGATATAGTATTTACGCTCAGGGCGTGGTCCTACAAAAGACATGTCGCCTTTCAGTACGTTCCATAACTGGGGCAGTTCGTCCAAATGGTGGCTCCTCAGGAACTTACCGGCGTTAGTCAGTCTCTTATCCTCTTTCTCATGGTAAAGTGCTGGTCCATTCTCCTCCGCATTGACAATCATACTGCGGAACTTATAGATGGTGAAAGGACGCCCGAAACGCCCGATACGTTCCTGTTTATAGATGACAGGTCCCTTCTTGTCCTCCCGCTTGATTACCCAATAGCAGACCAAGAAGAGGGGTGAGGTGAGTATCAGCAATAGAAGTGCTCCGAAAAAGTCAAACCACCGTTTGACCTCCCTTTCAAAAGCATTCATTCCATCAAAAATATATGGGTAGTTATGTTCCATCAGCAATGTATTTTACATTAGTAACGTATAGATTATTTATTTATTGTGTGTCTTTCTCTTTAATATTGGCGAGATAGCGTTTACTGTCTCTTTTTCGTTTCCATACCTTTATAAAATAGGTCGGTAAGAAATTGGTGAAAAAGTACAAGTATGCTTTGATGGTTGAGTATCCGAATACCGTTTCATAGACATTGACATTATATTTGATCAAAGACAATTTGTTGCTGGAGACGGAATTCTCGCGTTGGCGGTAGTAGGCGAGAGGCTCTGTCAGACAGAAACATATCTGGCATTCTTTCAAGATGTTCAAGAACAAAGCCCAGTCCTGACGCTTACGGATGGCAGGCATATAGAACTTATGACCTAATCGCTTGATATCGTAGATGGCAGTCAGACAACCAATCTTATTGTCCCGTTTCATCATTCCTAAAGTCAGATGCTTAGGGGATATGTTGATACCTGTTATCTGGTTGTTGTCATCACATATCAGATAGGAACTGCTACATAAAGCACAGTCTTTACGGGTCATGTGCTTAATTTGTTTCTCCAGTTTGTCAGGAAACCATTTGTCATCACAGTCGCAGAAGGCTATATAGCGTCCATGAGCCCTTTCGATAGACTTGTTACGGGCAATACCTGGACCATAGTTCTCCTTCAGGTATTCCACCTTGACACGGGAGTCTTTTTGGGAAAACTGTTGCAGGATGCGCTTTGTCTCGTCCGAAGAGCAATCATCAGTAATGAGCAGTTCCAGATTGGTATAAGTCTGTCCCAGTATACTCTCAATGCTGTCGGCAAGATACCTGCTGGCATTGTAGGTGGGCATGATGACGGATACTAACTCTTGGCTCATTTGCTGATGTGGGTATTTAGACGGGTGCAAAGGTACTCTTTTTATTTGAAATACCCAAATAGTTCCGAATAATATTACGATTAACTATCATTCATGATAGTCCCAAGACTTGTCAGAGTTCAAGGTATTGTTAGTTCGGGTACCTCGGATAGTCTGTTCCGATACTTCGAATGACCCATACTTGGAATATGTATACCATGTACCATGAATACGCATACTTTATGCGAAGTATATCTATCCTGTATCCGAGGCATCGCTATTCCCGATTGTTATTTGGCAATGCAACGTCAGGTGTAGGATTAAGTGTAAGAAGAATGCACATAACTTATTGATAATCAGCGGTGGGTTTAAGAAATGCAGGAAATTAAGGAAATCTTAACTATGACGGTGAACAGGAGGAGTTGAGTGGTAGGTTGTGAAACGATATCGATGACAAGAATTTGGGTGGATGGTGAAGAAAGGTTAAATAACCCATTGATTGTTTTGATTTTCAGTCGCATGTTTGCATGATAAGCAAAAAATGTATTAATTTTGCGCTTCATAATATATGAAGCGTAAAATATGAAGTGGCATGAAAAATCACCCATGAGTAAAGATTTTATGACAAAGTATCGTTTGCCCGCACTCAGTAGCATAAATTATCTAAATAAGTGTAGGTGAGATGATGTATATGAATAAAATAATTTGTTCTATAGTGATGCTTCTGGTGTTCTCTTCTGACACATTTGTCGCAAAAGGGCAGAATGTGGATGATAGAGAGTGGAAATTAGTGTTTAGTGACGAGTTTAATCAGAAGAATGGGAGTCAGCCGGATCCGACGAAGTGGAGTCGCCATGATCGGTATAAAGGTACTTGGTCAAGGTGGATCAGTAATTCTCCTAAAGTTGTGTATATTAAGAATGGCTCTTTGGTGTGTAAGGCGATTCCTAACGTGTCAGAGCCACAGGATACGGCTCGTATGCTTACTGGTGCTATTAATACACGAGGTAAATTTGAGTTTCAGTACGGCAAGGTGGAGGTACGGATGAAGACCAACCGAAAACAAGGAAATTTCCCTGCTGCGTGGCTAGCCAAAAATAATCATTTCGACCAATATGGAGAGATTGATATCGTAGAATCGTTTGGCGACAGAGTGAGTGCGTCCCATGCTATCCATTCACGGCTTACTTACAGTCATGCGAATCATGGGCAGAAAAATATCTTCAAAAGTTCGGATGTCAATGCTGCCAAGTGGCATGTTTATGGTGTTATATGGACCGAGAAAGATGTAAGGTGGGAGATAGACGGAAAGACTGTAGCCTTTTTTGAGAAGACGACAGACAAGTCTTTGCTGGAAAAAGGACAATGGACATTTGATTTTCCTTTCTACTTAATCCTGAACCAGAGTGTAGGTAATGGCGAATATGGTAACTATGGTAATACTAACCAGATATATGAGACGCACTTTGATTGGATACGTGTTTATCAGCGCAAACCTTAAGTTGCGTGACATATAGATATTATGCATATTCTATTGGAATGTCTCCCAGTTCTGCTGCAATATTGGAGTAAGATGAATAGTTACTTCCGATGATTTTCTTTGTTTTGGAAAGGCAAAACAGTTCAACAACGGCAGTTTTCATACCTGCCAAACTGTTCCTTTCTGTTTTTTCTTGAATGAAAATAAACCGATCAGGTGCATCAAATTTCTCAATAATCTGTTTTTTTATGTTTTCATCGTCAGATGCCAAATAAAATTTCACCTTAGGGTCTTTGGTGATTTCATTGGCTATTCTTTCTTCAAAAGCATTATCTGGTGAGAGTCGGATGGATTGTTTGTTGTCTGTGCGTCTAATATGTATGCCAATAGTTTTCTCACCAAACAGACTCGTAATATGATTAATCCGCTCTTGTATGTCTGGCAGTGGGACAAATAACTCATTCATGTTATAGCATTGGCACATGGGACAGCAAGAGATTAACAGAAGGTTACGATGTTCTTGGCGTGATATTTTGTTAATGATGTCGCCATTTGTGTAGATGCTATGATTATAGATGACTTTATAGACTAAATTTAAGATAGGCCATCTCAATAGGTAGTCTTTAGTAAACTCAATTTGATATACCCACCGATTATTTTCGATGAGTTCGACATCTGTGAGGTTGATGGGTTGAAAAAGTTGGCAGAAGTCTGCTTTTAACCCTATAGTGTTGTTCCAGTAGATTTTAGCAGGTAGATGCAATTTGTGAGCAAGGAACACCCCTGAGGCAAGTGCTCTCATGCGGTTGCATAGTCCTGCTGTAGGTATGATTTCAATATTTTTCATTTTGTAATGATGTTATGCACCTTTGATAATTCGGATGATATTCTTAAAAAGCCCCATTCCTTGTAAAAGAAAAAAACTGATATTATAGTTCTTTCTGGGTTGGGAAAAGAATATTCTAATGAGTTCGCGAATAAGTCTTAGATTGTTTAAGACCAAACTTTTAGTAGTTTGTTTAGTATAAGTAGCAGAGCCATTCCTAACTCTTCGGAAATAGATGGCTTCTGGAGAACTTAGCCTTATTTCTTTTATATTCGAACTGATGGTCGCCATAAAAAGTACATCTTCACTGATCTTGAACCTTGGATTAAATCTTGAATTTCCGATAATGGTTTTGGGTATAATTTTAATACAAGCAGAATTGCACAGACTACGAGTTGAGAGAATTGTTATTTGTTTTCTTTCTTTATTCTTAGCAAACGCTTTGGTCATATAACTGTCAGCATAACAGGCATTCCGTTCTATATATAGTCTGACATTAGAAATTACCACTCCCTTGTACGTGGAGACTTTCAGTAGTTCCTCCAGATAGTTGTCGCTAACCCAGTCGTCATCGTCAAGAAAACAGATGAAGTCTCCATTAGATGCCTCCATGCCAGTGTTTCTCGCATTTGATACCCCAGATATATCAGTGTATATCAGACGGAATGATGTCTGAGCGTTTTGACTAATATAATGGTTAATTTGATTATAATATGGTTCCTTTTTACCGTTAAGGATTATGATGACTTCATAGCAAGAGTGATCCAGTGACTGCCTGTTGAGGGAGTCGAGGCATTGCCATATATAGTCAGCGGGCTGATAGGTAGGTATGATAACAGATATATCCACAGTAATAATGTCAGAAAATAGAATACTTAATAGAATCCAAAAAGCCGTGTCCATATTTGAGGTCAGGTTCCACATAGTTACCTTCTCCCCACTCGTTCCAAGATTTCAGGAAAAGAATCCTGTGTTCGGCTTTCTTTTTTTCAATTACTTTGAGAGCATGTTCTATGTGTTTTTTAAAATTTTCAGGTGTCGCATTATAATATATACCTTCCTCGTTCCCCGCTCTAGGAGTACGGTCCCATTGTGGCAAAATGGTAGGAAAAACATTCTCCCAAGCATCTTCTGGTGAAAAGTAATAAGGCATGACTTTGGGATAGTTGTAGCGTAAAGTCGGTAAGAAAGAAAAATGGCGGTGTAAGATTTTTTTAATAATGCGCTTATATTTTCCTTCCGACAGCATTTCTGCCCTTGCTTTTCCAATTGTGGTGAGACTGTCGAAACCCCAAGAGAGCACATCTTTATAGACTTCTGCACTACTTTCCAGATTTGGTAAGACTCGCTTGATACTTCCGTCAGGAAGACGTTTGACAGTTGATGTGTTGTTGACATAGGCGTTAAAATGGATTCCAGACAAGCCATTGTTTATCGCCAATTTATTCCAGGTTGCTATGAAACGAGAGATATCAGGAAAATGGTATGGGTCAAAGATGCAAAAAATAGGTTTCCCGTCAACTGAAATATAGCGCGGATCCTTAAAAGCTGGCAATACGTAATTGAAGTGTGCCACATAATCTTCGATGCCAGGATACAGCATGGGGGCGATTATTTTGGATTTACCTCCATTTTGCCATGTCTTGGTAGTCCATTCATGATTTGCCCAGCAGAGACAGAAAGGGAAGTCTGGCTTGCCACTTTTCAGGACCTCCTCAAATGGTCGCTGTAATAATAGTTTCCCATTCCCCATCCAGTAATGGTAATAGCAGAACCCTTCAATTCCTGCCTCACGTGCCATTTGTGCTTGTTGCTCACGAACCTCTGGCAGACGTAAGTCATAGAAACCTAAGTCGGCTGGAATACGTGGCTGGTAATGACCATGAAAAAGTGGTCTTGCTTTAGCCACGTTAGTCCATTCGGTAAATCCAGGTCCCCATGCCTCATCATTCTCAGGTATAGGATGAAATTGTGGAAGGTAATATGCTATAACTCTTGCTTTCATTCTTCTGCAAAGGTAAAGAAAAGGAATGATATATCAAAAAATAAATGTAAAAAATGTACAATTTCCTATCTTTATCCACCTTTCCAAAGCAGATGAAAACTTACATAGGGAAGTGCATAATTTAAATATACAAAGGCAATCATGATGACCAGTAGCATTCCAGCCCATTTAGGACGGAGTGTGTAATATGCACAGGTAAAAGTGATTATTGTGACAGTCTCAAAAAGAAAACTGACTCTTTCTGCCAAAACGGGTAAGAATCCTAAAGATGTAAAAGAAAAAAGTCCAATAGCGTATATTTTCAACAAAATCGGAAAGAACCTGTTACATTCTTTAATGGTATCATGAAAATACATTAAATAGAAGAAGAGGAATGTCGTAAAAAGTGTTTTTGGACTAAATACATTGATGCTGATAGTTCCTATTCCCTTATCCTCTGCTGCCTGATAATTTGCCAATTTCAGACCGATATATGGTATATCAAACTGAAGTAAAACAGTTGCCCCCATCATGTATGCCATATAGCCAGCAGGTATGAGAGAGCACCAGAAGATGCGTTTCTTTAACGAGAGTTCTTGATTATCAAGGAATGCTAATGGTAAGAGGAGTAGGGCAGAAATATGGAAAAAGGCACCTAATATAATCATGAGACAGTACATTGTCTTTTTCCCATCTGCTAATGATTTGATTGAGAGTAGAAAGATTCCAGAGAGGATACCTGTCCTAATTTGAGTCATTTCATGAAGTTCATAGTAAAAACTCAAATAGACTACAACAGGCAGAAACCATAAATTTGATAGTTGTCTGAACGCTATGAATTTCAAGGAAACTCCCCAAAATGCATAAAAGATGAATAGTAGGTGTACATCATTGCTAAAATGATTCAAGATGCTGGAGATTAACAAAAAGGAATACTCAACACCGCCTAAAAAGCGTGTAGAAGAGTAATTGTGATAGGTGTATTCATAATTATCCGAGTCAGGATCAATTCCAACTTCTCGAAGTCCAGCAATAAGAATTAGAGCGATACCTATAGAGGCATACACGGGTAGTTTGTATTTACCCATATATTTCTCTAAGAACACCAAGAGACAGGATATGGTAAAAAGTAGAACGATGGAAATGCCTGTTACCATATTTTGTTTTTGAGGATTTGAGAAATGAAACTATGCAGTAATCTCCTCTCTGATTTTGCCAAGCCTATGGTATAAGACAGGAAAATAGAAATAAGAGGAGAGAGTGTTGTCACTGTCCCAAAACGTATGAGTGGGGAATCAATACTATTATGTATCCATAAAGTCATCAAAGTTCCTCCACAAACAATAATGATGCTTGGACCGATAAAAGAGAAGAAGTATGCATAAATAGAAAAGAGTGAGAATTGTCTCTTTAAAATCAACAGCCTGACAATATGTGATACTATACAAATTCCTATCATGGAATAAAAGACATAGTGAGAGGGATGTCCATGAGATAGTAGTAGCCATGTGAGAGGGAGACACATCAATGTAATACTTTCTACCAAAAGGTAATAGGTTCTGATCTGACCTGTTGCTTGAATAATTGTAGTAATTGGATTATGTAACGTCATACAAACTAAGTATAACATAAAAAGTCTGGAAAATATAATTGTTTCTTCACTTACAGAGTCTAACCACCAATGAAGAATCGTTCGTACCTCAATGATACATGGAATAGCAACACTTATTAACAGAAAGAAGATAAATTTATTGCTGAAAGAAAATAAGCGGAGTAAATAGTCGTGACTTTGTTGTGCATATGCTTTTATCATAGCAGGTCTGAAAGCAAGGATGATACTATTGCATAAAGCATTTGCCGCATTGTAAATCTGATTGGCAATGGCATATGCAGCATTAGTAATGGGACCAAAGAAAATATTCAAGATAATGGTCGTTCCTTGGATCATTCCAACTCCTGCGACTGTGCCATACATTGTCCATCCGGAGAACGATAGTAGTTCTTTGTATAAGGAATTTGTTTTCACTAATTGGTAATGACATTCAGGATATCGATACTTACCAATGATGAAATAAGAAACGTAGACACACAGGGCAACAATAAGCAACCCCAATCCATAAAAAATGAGATTGTCAAATAAGAATCTGCCAATCAGGTAGGCAATTAGTAATTTTCCCAAACAATCTAAAAAGGAAATCAGTGCATATATCCCCATGTCTTCATTGGCAAAAACTGCGGCAGTATAAGGTATTTGAATTAAATTTAATACAAAAGAAAAAACAGAAAACTGGAAAATCCATTCGGCGGCATACATTCTTTCTGGTGGAATTGTCAGTTGGTGATGGATAAACCACAACCCAATCGCTTCAAAAAATAAAATAATTAAAAGTGAGATAGCAAATGTTATGTTAACACTTGCGGAAAAATACTCTTTAAGGCGAGTAGGCTCATTCTTTCCTAATGCATAAGAATAGAACCTTTGAACGGAAATGGACAATGTGCTACTGATGAAAGTGCTGGTTAGTACAACACCAGCAATAGCATTGAAAAGCCCAAAATCTGTCTGACCTAATGAGTGTAAAACAACTCTGACGGTATATAGGTTAATCACCATAACGGCTACCATACGAAAAAAAAGCACCAAGGCGTTTGATGCTATTCGCTTGGATTTGCCAAGTGTAGTGGTAGTCGTAGGTTGACTATTCATTGGTTAACAATATAAGACCTGATGGAATACAATGATAAGATGACGCATGCCAATACTAACATTCCTGCTACAAACATCATGCGTTTTGGTCCAGCAGGCTTAAAGGGTACTGCAGCCCCTTTGATAACTGTAAAGGCTGGAGTGCGCTCCTGTACTTTTGCTTTGGCAGCAAGCATCTGACTATTAAGCGTATTATAGTTGTTGAGTTTCAACTCCATCTCACTCTCCATCTCCTCTGCTTTCAAACGGACACTCTGAAGGGCTATGTTGACATTTCCGTCTATGAAGGCTCCATAACGTTGACGCATACGCTCATAGTCTTGTTTTGCCTCAACGGTAAGTCCTTTATAATATTCGTAATCAACACGCGCCTTGCTGGTACGATAATCCGTAATAAAAACTTGCAGTTTGTTCTTGATGGAATCTGCCAGTGTTTTGCATATCAACGGATCTTGCGCATTAGTGGCAATAGTGATAACCCCTGTTTTCTTATCAATAGAAATGTCAATGTTTTTACGGGCCTTATTTAAAATGCTATTTTCTTTTTTCGACAAATTGTAAGGATCATATTTGCTTTTGTTACCAACATTGTCCTCTTTCTTTGGAAGAAGATTCTTCAGCCAGTTTATAGGATAAACCCACCATGCATTTTCCTGGAAACTCTTCAAATAATCATGATAGGTGGCTTTGATATCTCCATCCTGACTCTCCACCTTAATACTTAGTATGCTTACAACGAAAGCATTGTCTTCCATCAGGTCTGGATAGAGCAGGGGAGTGATGGCATCAGATGTCTGCATATCATTAACATCAAAGCCAAATGATGCGGCAAGAGACCCTAAAGTCCCTCCTACTCCAGAACTCTCCATCTCTGGGGCTAACTTCGTCTCAGAGGAGTAGTATCTGGGAATACTGAGAATATAAATGCACGATAAGATGAAGACAATAGGCAATACTTTATAGAAAAGTTTCTTGTTTGCCCATATCTTCTTGGCAACTACCCGCAGGTCAATGACTTTAGGATTCTTTTTGTTTTCTTCCATCATTATTTCTTTAACAGGTTAGCAATCGTGGCTGCCATGGTTCCCATACTGGTGGCACTGGTTGCCATCATCATCTTCTCGGCAACGGTCATCTTGCCCTGTGCCTTTGTGGGTACTATGATTTCACAGCCAGGCTCAATTTTTGTATTGGCGCCGACTCTTGCCGTCATACCGTTCATATAGAGCACATAGGTCTGGCTTTTCTTTGCATTTTTGCTGAAGCCTCCAGCCTGATTGATATAGTATCGTATGCTTTTCCCTTTTTTGAAACCAACGGTATTAGGATGGAGTACGGCTCCGTTAATCTTGACGGTACCGTTATATTGTGGTACAAAGATACGGTCACCCTCACGGAGGACGAGATCCTCTTCTCCGCCAGGATGCGCTAATGCCTTGTCTAACTCAATCCCCACAGTGTATTTATTGGGTATTTGGAATTTCTCCAGTTCACTCTTGCTCTGTTTCTCTGCCAACTGGGCGATGGCGAGAGCGTTGCTGCTTCCCAAAGCGGTCTCCATCATATTACTCTGCTGTTCACGACGTGCCATTTGGAGTGCCTCTTCCAATTTCTGGCGTTCTTCCTCATTGACTTGTCGTTCAAGACGGGCACCTTTGACATAAGCGTATGGGTTGGGACCTCCTGCCATTTTAAGGATGTCACTCAGACGGGTCTCACGTTTGGGAAGTGTATAGATGCCTGCAAACATCACCTCGCCATTGACCGTAACATTCTGTTGGATGGTGTAACCTGCACTTTGATGGACGAAGACTTCGTCAAAAGGCTGGAGAACAAAACTGGCTTCACCATCGATGAAAAGACCGTCCTTTAGTGCAAAAGAGTAGGTACGTGCCATGATAGAGTCAACTTTCTCACTGTTGGGATTGATAACCCGTCGTGCGACCTCCACTTTACTTGTTGAGGCAGAGTTCTTAAGACCTCCTGCCTGTAGAATCAAGTCTTCAATGGTTGTGTTCTCTGAGAAAGTATATGTACCAGGGAATTGCACCTCTCCAAGGATGGAGAGTGTCTCTTCTTCCTGTATGTCTGTTCGGGTAGGTACAAAAAGCACATCCTCGTTCTGTAGAGCGACATCAGGAAGAGTCTCATTCATGATTCCTTCTAAATCGATAGCAATCGTAGTTAATTTGCGATTCTCTTTCGTACGATGAATAATGGCATGCTTGGAAAATGCGTATTCTGTATATCCAGAAGCAGCCTGTACGAGGGTGCGGACACTATTGATGCTCTCTCCAATTTGATACATGCCAGGGCGGAAAACGGCTCCTTTGATTTCCACCATGTTGTCGTAACGGGGAATAATAGAGTCGACGGCAACAGAATCGTTATCGTATAAGCGGAAAGAATTGGTGTCGAACTCTTCTACATTGAATATGGAATACTTTCCTGCAGCCTTACGGTAGACACGAGTGTATTTCGTAAAGGCATCACCCGTAAATCCTCCAGCATAGCGGAGAAGGGTAGAGAGGGACTCATTCGCCTTCATCTCATACCACATGGGGCGTTTCACTTTTCCGTTTATGCTCACTAAGTTATCGTAGGTTCCAACCTGCACGATATCATTGTCGGCAAGACGGATATTACCTGTCAGTTTGCCATTGAGCATGTAGTCGTAAACATCGACGACACTCAGCAGTCTGCCTCCACGGAAGACCTTGATGTTACGGAGGGTACCCAAGTCACTGATACCACCAGCCATGTGAAGGGCATGGAAAACAGAGGCGAAGGCTGACAGCGTGTAACTGCCAGGTTTCTTGACCTCACCAAGGATATTGATGGTTATTGTACGAGTCTGTCCAAGGGTCATCTGGATATTGGATCCCTGATAGAAAGAACCCAAGCGGCTTTTTAGTCTTTGCTTTGCTTGTGCCACAGTCAGTCCACTCAACTCAATGACACCACCGTTCTCTACGGTAATGGTTCCGTCAGGAGAAATGGTGGTGCTGATATTGTCGCGAGAAGATCCCCAGATGTCAATATTCACCATATCACCAGGACCCAGTACGTAACTTTGTGGTGTAGCGATATTCATCTCTGGCTCGAAAGTCAGGTCGCTGCGATTGAAAATGTCACGACCAAAGACCTTCTTCTTGTTTTTCTTCTGATATCTCTCTAATTCCGACTGGAGCCGTTTTACCAGCATAGCGGTGTCTTGTGGCATCCATGCGTCCAGTTCCGTTTCTACATCCTGATATTCTGGGTCATTCTCATCATAGGTGTGGTTGTTATAGTAGCCATTGATACGTCCCTGAGAATACTGTCTGGCAATCTCCTCCTGCTCTGCATAGTCGTCATATTCCTGCTCGGACTTACTCTTGAGTTCCTTGCCGTTTTGCAGTCTGTAGACACTATTATTGACCCGCATACGGTCTTTGGTGTCATAGGTGCCAGTTGTCGTCTCCGTACTGGAATCCATATTGCCATATTTCCTGCGCAGTTTCCGTATTTGTGCGGCAGTAACACCACGTTGCATAAGGTGAGTGACAATTCTTGACTGGGGGGTTCCCTTTGCCCGTTCCTGTGTGACATATTCTAGAACCTGTTGGTCTGTCATTCCCGACTGTCCCCATACGCTAACCGAGCATAGGAGAAGCAGTGATATCAAGATAGTATTTTTATAATTTCCCATATATAAAATAACAAGAAAATCGAAATTTTATTGCAAAGGTACAAAATAATTCATAGTTTATAGTTCATAGTTCATAGTTTTTTCGTATCTTTGCAACGTAAAACGTAAAAATCTTGGGGTTGACTGGATTTGACAGCGGGCTGAGATGGTACGTAAGCATGCGGAGTGACGGCTGTATACTCCATAATCTATTCGGTCGGAAAATTAATTGGCGAAAACAACTACGCTCTCGCTGCCTAAACGAAGTACAGTAGTTTACTGGCTTAATTCCCTCACTAGGTGAGGGAACGAGACATCGCTCTTCTGGATGTTGTTCCGAATCAGGAAGGTATAGCGGTGCAGGAAAATCGGAAATAGTCACTTGGAGGCCTCGGCTGGGTGATGAAGATTTAGAGGATAAGGGTGCAGTTGGTGGTCCAGGTCTTGCTGCATCACGAAAATGAAGGCTGGAATAAGCATGTAGAAAGCGTATGGTTTCCCTGTTTGGACGAGGGTTCGACTCCCTCCAGCTCCACTAACGTTACGCAGGAAGAACTCTCACCCTCGTGAGGGTTCTTTTAGTCGCTACCGCTTTGTAAAAGCGACTACGTCGATGACGACTCCCTCCAGTTCCACTAAAAAAGGCTCCTGTTAGGGAGCCTTTTTAATGTTCTATTCTTTTTTGATTTCGGTGAAATAATCATAGGTGTCATACACGGTAGATGGCGTTTTGTCGAGATAATCTGCAGCCTCCCATTTCGTCATGGACTTGCCATTGAGTTGGCTGTCTGTAATCTCTCCGTCTAACTCCTCCATGGTGAAGCGTTCCACCACCTTGCTGTCTTTAATGATAAACAGTTTCGTGCTGGTAAAGTTACCCTCCTCATGGGTGACTTTGACACATCCCTTTCCTTTCTCTTTATAGAAAGTAAGTGTCGACTTCTCATCTTCTGTGGCAATCAGTTGAGGCTTCCCGTCCTTGAAGGTAAAGACGGCTCCTCGTCTTCCATCCTCAGTACGCATCCAAACCTCTTCCGTGTTATCACCATCGAGGAGGAGGAATTGGTATTTAGCCAGTGGACTCTTGTTCCCCTTCATACTATTAAGGAATTGTTTTTGCATCTCGGCAATATCCTTCTTCCAGAGAGGAGTCTGCTCGTCAATCAATACATGATAGCACACATACTGCAACTCATTGAGTTTACCGTTACGAGGGAAGAACATGCCGACCGTGATACTCTCTGGAGCACCATGATAATAGCAGAGTTCCAGTCCTTTCGGTCCCTCGAATGCCGCAAGTATACTAGTCGAGCAGTATTCACCACCGTCATCAGCATTCCAAGTGCACGACTTAGACTCTTCATCATAGTAGCCCAGTACCTCTTGAGTATAGGTACTATCTCCGTCAGTGATAATCTCCAATGCCAACGCCTTCTTATAGTCATTGCCGGGGTCTTTTGGTGCTTTTTTATACTCTCCAGCAAACTGGATGAAGCCCTGGGTGTAGCGACCGTCAATCATCGAGCAGACCATTGATATATCGGCTTTCATGCCGTATTTCTGTTCCATCTTCTTAACAAGATCATTCGGCATATTCTTTCTGACGGAGATAGGCTCTATCTTCAACTGCTTGCGGGAAGTCAGATAGTCTTTGTGTATTACCACAGACATACCTCCTAAATACTCTCCCTTAGGAATATCCTTGTCATTGGCAAAGGCATATCTCAGACCAGGAGAGGGAATGGAGGGACGACCATGCAGTTCTCCGCTACATATCACCTCCCCGTCTGGGTTCTTCAGTTGTTCTCCGATAAACTTCATGTCGACCCATTTGTCGTCATCCATTAACATCTTAGTATAGCCAGCCGCATTACGGGTAAACATGTCCTGCAGACTCCATACTTTTTTGATGTCTTTGTAGTATTCCTCGTTGTTCTTGTTCATCTGTGGCTCCTCAGTATCCGTCCAGTACACCATCTGCATATACTGCGGATTTATACAGTACAGGAACATAGGTAGGGGAGTGGTGTCGTTCAGTTCTGCCAGTACACTGTCAATAGCAGTAGAATCGGTATCGGTTGCTTCACCAGCCTGTCCCTTATTCTTACAACTGATCATCACTGCCGTCAGGCAGAGCGCGAAAAATAATAATTTCTTCATGCTTATTCCTCCAAATATTCTTTCATTCGTTCACGATAGTTAAAAGACTGATTCCCCAAATAGGGTGAGAAGTCGATGATATTGTCTACCTTCCAACTGTTGTCCTCCCAGATTAGGTGGAGACGTATGTTGGTGATATCCTCGTTGCGATGGAGTTGGAGAACGGCATCAGCCTCAGGGTGGTCTTCGCTGACCACGATATTCTCGATCTTAATATCCGAGGCATAAAACGATTCCACGATATCCTGCGACATCAACCAATAGTCGTGGTCGAAGAAACCGATGCCGTCAATGTCACGGTCTTTCTTGCGGATGTCATTTACTGCTTTCTGCCAAGCCTTCGAAGCAAACATCTCGTCAAAGTTGATGTCGGAGCCATGCTCGCCTTTGTCATTCACCACCTTGCGGATCTCGACATTATAGATGCTATCGACGAAATGTTGGGTCTGCGCCAGGATATTCATCTTCTTGTCGTGCTCCGTAGGCTGGTATTCCATGCTGGGACCGTCCAGCATCCTTGTTCTCAGAGTGTCCTCGTAGACCATCCCGTCCTTGTCGAGAGGCTGGAAGAGATTCTTGCAGGCATAGACACCTACCACTATCAGGATAGCGACAACAGTTAAAATAATATATATTTTCTTCATGTTCAGAATTCTTATAAGGCTTCAGTCCCCAGTTGTGGGGATTCCTCCCATAGTTCATCGTTGATCTTATCTTGCCATCTCACGTATTCTTCTATCAATCTCTTGGGCCAGAGCCTTATTGGAATCTGACAGTCCCTTAATTGATAGTATGTCTCCCGTGATATAGGCAAGTTGATGTTGTGTAAGATCTCCTTTGTCAATTTCATCGCGAATCACATTAAACAGATAGGTGATATCGTCTTGTGTCACTTGGAAGTCCCATTTCGTTGCCTCATCGATACTGACAGGCTTGGCAATGACATTGTCGCTCTTGTCGAAGCAAAGAAAATCCACCTCTGGGAAGTTCTCCTTCAGCAGTTCCATCTTATGGGTATTATTGCCAAACGACTCAATCATATAGGGAATATGGATGAAGCGCTTGCTTTTCTTACCCCTGTCAACAGAGTTCTTGAAACAGTTGCGGATTGTGTTGTAGATGGCAATCACCTGTACGTCCTTCATACCGGCACGCTGGGCTTTCTTGATGGCACCAGCCAGTTTCTTGTAGGAGTTGAAGGCTGCATCATAGACCAGTCCTTTCTGTGAGAAGTCCATGGACTTCGTTGCTGTACTCTTACCACTTGCCGAGGGACCAGTGAAGATGACGATACTCGTCTTGCCAGCCTTGACGGCTCTCTCAAGCATCACACTGTAAAGGGTATCCACCAGGTATCTCTCCGCATCACGATAGTAGATGGTGTTAGAACCTCCGTCATAACCGATAGGACGGAACAAAAGGCGCATCTCGTCAGGGTCTATCTTATTGCCAGCCGTCTCCATATACTTGTTAAGCAAGGGTGTGGTATGTGAAATTGCCCATTGCTTGGCATCAGCATTAATAAGGGTAGGCTGTGGCGACTCTATAGATGAGGTTGCTTGCTGTTGGGTCTTACAACCTGTAAAAACCATTAAAGTGGTTGCCATCAATGTGACGGCAACCACTTTTGATATCTGATACTTTATATTCATACGTATCGGAAGTGTTTAGTTTCTGTAGTTATGCAACAGTTCCTCCACACGGTCATTAATCTCCTTGGCGAGTTTCTGGTTTCTTGTACTGAGGTTAGGAATAGCCGAGAGATTGCCCACGAGAGAGGGCAGCTGCTGTTCCCATAGCTCACCGCTGTTGACGACCTCCAGTTCTGTTGTCAGCATCTCGTTGACTTCCTGCTCAGAGATGTCGTATTTCCATTTCTTCGCTTCGTCGACACTGACCTTCACACCACCGTTGTTTCCCTCACAGCTTACTGGGATGATGGTCACCTCAGGATGCTGTTTCTGTAACCACTCAATCTTGCCCTTGCTGTCCTCGAACGACTGCATCAGATAATCGATGGTGCAGAAACGGTTGCTGTTCTTTCCTCGGTTGATGGAGTTCTTGAAGCAAGTCAGGATATCGTTGTAAACCACGACGACAGTAATCTTGTTAAGTCCTTTCGCCTTGGCACGCTGGATGACATTATTCAAACGGTCGGTACCACCAGAGAGTGCCGCGTCATAGACCAGTCCCTCGTTCTTGAGGTTCAACTTGCGTGCTACCGTACTCTTACCACTGGCAGGAGCGCCGGTGATGATGGTCATGGTGTTCTTGCCGGCACGTGCCGCACGGTCGAGCATGACCGTATACAATTCATCAACGACAGACTTCTCTGCCTCACGATAGTCCGTCACGTTACCACCATAATAGCCGATAGGCTGGAAGACGGTACGGAACTCATCGGGGTCGAGCTTGTTACCTGCCGTAGCGAGGTATTTGTCGATGAGCAGCTGTGTGCGAGGCTTTGCCCATTCCGTAGCGTCATGCTTGAGCAGGGTAGGCTGGGGAGCCTCGATGGAGTAGCGGGAAGGATATTTGTTGATGCGGTTATGGCGACGGATGTCCATTAACTTCTCCATGAAGTAATAACTGTCGCCAGGCATCTGATAGCGGGCATTACCGTTGGGATCCGGCTTGAAGAGCATCTCCGACATCTCCCCCTTGTCGACGAAGGTCACCCAGCCACGGGGAGAGAGATGATACTCATTATCACCCAGTACGGCATTCACCAGGCAGTTGGTGTCCCACATACGCTGACCAGTATCACAGGTATAGTTGGTGTATACTGACTTGATGGGATTCCAGTCCGTGTAGGAGAGGTCTACCAATACGTCCTGTGGCAGGTAGTTCATCTTGTCGCCGATGTTACTGGGCGACATGATGAGGTCGACCTTCTCCGGGAACTTGCTGTAGAAGATTGCCGACTGCTTAGAGGCGGCACGCATGTTATAGCCACTCAAACTGTCACCAGCCTCGAAACGGCCAGACTGGATATAGACAGCCTTCACCTTCTGCTTAAAGAGCTCGAGACCGCTGAGACCTGAGTATTCGTCACCTCCCGACTCAAAAAGCTGGGAGAGGGTAGTGGCAAAGCCGATGGCTACCACCACGATAGAATTATCCTCCGCCTTGCTGAGCAGTTTACGATAGAGCTTATAGCCGTCAGGCAGTTTCTTAGTGTCCAAGGTACGCTTGAAGAGGGGATTGCCCTGTGCGTCCTTCAGGTCACAGATGCCATTGTATGGAATGAAGCAGCGCGGGTTCTTCACACCGTTGCGCTCCAGTCCTACAGGAATGTCGGGGTGTCCGTAGTAGTTATTGAAGATATCCACGATACCCGCGTTCTTCTCACCCTCACGGTCGACGATGATACCCTTCAGGTCAACCAGTCCGTCATCAATATAATGATGCAGCATCATCAGCGCAAAGAGGTCGTCGGTAGAACTGCCGAAGTCAGAGTCCAGGATCATCTGGATAGGCTGGTGCTTCTGCCTTTGGTTGTCGGCATTCTGTGCCTGCGTGCCCAGATAGGCACACAAGCACAGTATAATAAATAAGGTGAAACGTCTCATTATGCGTCGATATTATCGGTTGGTGTTGTTGGTGCAGCAGGCTCAGCAGGAGCTACAGGAGCAGGCTGTGGAGCTTTCTTTGCAGTAGCATTGGCAGCCAGTTCCTTCAACTTGTCTTTGCCTTTGAATGCGAATACCCATACCAGGAATCCGGCAATAGCGAGCAGGATGATAGCCAAAACGGGGCGATAGAACAGCCAAGCCAGAGCTATCACGATGAGCGACCAAACCACACCGAGGATGGTGCAAACAATACCAACGCCGAAACCGAAGATGTTGGCAATGAAGGGAACCACCTTGAGCAGTGTCTCCAAGAAGCCGAAGATGTTCTTGAAGGCAGAGATAACGAGCAGAATACCTACGATACGCAGAATCCAAGTCCACATGGAGTTGGCATCCTGTGCGTCCTCGATAATCTCGTCGCCTGTCTTCTGACCCATCACGAGGGTCTGGAAGCGCTTGCCGTTCTTAGCCTTGAAGG
>Ga0247611_10003519_pt1 | contig 23096 bp, 15 predicted proteins | sample 177DNAGHGhighgp2_FD_192422 | JGI IMG/M metagenome (GOLD analysis project Ga0247611, IMG submission 192422) | Sheep rumen microbial communities from Palmerston North, Manawatu-Wanganui, New Zealand - 1770 DNA GHGhigh gp2 | ecosystem: Host-associated > Mammals > Digestive system > Stomach > Rumen... | reverse complement strand
CAAGCCGCAATAATATCCGGGGCCAAATATTTACGGCTATCATAGACACAACTGAACTTTGAGCTGCGTTTCACAAGCGCCCAAAATATCACTTCGCCATAAGAGCCGCCACCGTGAAACTTTGCACTGTGAATCGGCTGCACCGCCACAAGATTGAAAAGCAAATTCATAAACGCCCCCTAGAAAAGCTTGCCCAAAATTTCCAAAGGTTTCACGAGAAAAGGCACATTCTTGTACAGCCAGGCGAGAGACTTTGCAAACGCATAAGAGCGAATGATGTAGGCCCCCGCAGCACCGACTTTATTCGTCTGGTACATGAACGCATCCTTCGCGTGGGCAATCACGTCATCGTAATACTCGTTGATGTGAATGGACTTGTCCGCATTTACCGTCACAGGGAGGTTCTTCAAGTTCGTATAAAAGTCCTTGCGCAAAATCTTCGGCAAAAAGATGTTCATCGATTCCGGCACCTTGCGGCCACGCGTATCGATAATGCGCGAACCGAAGAAATGCAGCACCTTCGCCGTCGGCAAAAAGCGATTGCCGTAAGCCAGCTGGCAGTTCCAGCCGCCATCCATCTTTTTCGTCACGTAACCGAACTTGTAGTTCGTCTCAGCAAGCGAAGCCATGTCATACGGGAAATTCTTGGAAACGCAGTAAAGCCACAGTTCATGCCAAGTCTTGAAGAACTCACGGGCTTCTAGCGTATCGGCGGCAAACATCACGCCTCCGTTAAAAATCTCGTCGTTCAGAATCGGCGAGAAGCCCATCATCTTCGCGTTGTTCAAGACCTTCTTGCGGTTAATCGCCTTCGACAAGTTCGTGTGGAAGTCGAGCACCGCATAAATGCCACCGCGCCATTCGTCCGGAATCGAGAGGTCATCGACAATCGCGATGTCCGAATCCATGTACAAAAAGTCGCCGTCAATCTCGTTACGCATCACCGTCTTGAGGTAACGCGAACGCAACATCGGCGTGAACTTTTCGTCAAGCGTCAAAACCTTGAGCTCATCGACAGCGTCTTTCAAAACCGCACGCGGGCCCGTCAGCGTTTCCGCCGTCTTGTCGTCCGTCAAGAGCGTCACGAACGCACCTGGATTATGCACCCGCAGCGAAGCAATCGCCACAAGCGTCTGCTCGCAGAAAAAGTCCTTCGGGGAACTCGTCAACACAAAAAGGTATTTCACAGAAGGCATATCAGTCCTTAAAGCTCAATCGGTTTCTTGTTTTCGTATGCGGCAAGGCGGCTTTCCATCGTACCTCGCGGTGCGTTTCTGAGGAAATTCTTGATGCGTTGCCAAAGCGGGCGCCAACTGCCGTTCGTTACGTGTATCGCAAAAGGTTTCGTCTTCGATTCGTTCAAGCTCGGCAAAAATACGTCGCCCGGATAAATCGTCATCCCTTCGGATATTTTCTGCAATTCGTTCTTATAGACAAAACCAAATTGCTGTGCCGTGTGAGCATAGACAAACGGAGAAATATTCTGGATGTTCAGTTCACCGTTCGGCAAAATAAACTTTTGATTTTCGTAGTATTCCATGCACTTTTTAAGGAACGGGTGTCCCGCCTCGCCGCCAAAAATAGCCGCCTGCAATGCAAGCCCGGGGAGTGCTATCTGGTTCGGGTCTTTCTTGGTTCCGTCCTCGTTCAAGTACTGCCACGACTTGTTTTTCTTGAAATGCGACGTGAATTCAATATTCGTAAAATAGCGATTGTTAAGGAACGGATCAAAGCTCTGGTACATATATACGTCGCTATCCAAATAGATTCCGCCCTCGCTATAGACGGCATAAAGGCGGATGTAGTCACTTGCGAAAGCCCATTTAGAAAGCGAAACTGCCTCGCGTACAAACGGGACCGAGTCGATGATTTTCTGGCATTTTGCCATATCCCAATGGACAATTTCGTAATCGGGGCAATGACGTTTCCAGCTGTCAATGCACAACTGCGGCAGTTGCGGCAGCGGGTCATTCGAAAGCCATATATAGTGCAATTTTTTAGGAATCATAAAAATAATGTAGAAAATTACTACTGTTCAGCCTCTCCAAATATATATATTTATATCATGATTTCTATAGCAATGGCGACATACAACGGCAAGACTTTTATTCGGGAACAGCTGGATTCCATTCTGGCTCAGACCGAACAAGATTTCGAAATCGTAATCTGCGATGACGCCTCCACCGATTCTACGCCCCAAATCCTTGACGAATATGCTCGCAAGGATTCCAGAATCCATATATTCAAGAACAAAAAAAATTTGGGCTATCGTGAAAATTTCAACAAGGCCGTATCGCTTTGCAAAGGCGATTTCGTGGCCTTCAGCGACCAAGACGATTTATGGCTCCCGAACCATCTCGAAGCATTGCACAAAGCTATTGGAGACAACCTCGTTTGCGGTGGCCGCACAGTCCGCTGCCGCGAAGACGGTTCCACGCTCAAGGAATATTCTCCGACACCATACCAGTCCAATTGTCTGACATCGCAAAAAGACCGTTTTATATACCAGTGCTACGCATTCAATCTTTACCAGGGTGCATCGCAGCTCATTAGCCGTGAAGCCGTAAAGAGGTTCTTCCCTATCGAAGTGGAAGAATACGCACACGACTGGTCTCTCGCCGCAAACGCCATTGCCGAAAACAGATTTGTCTATACCGACATTGTCGTGACCAAGTGGCGCAAGCATTCTTCGCAAGTCACGCACAAGAGGCATTCGAGAGAAGTCCGCAAAAAAAGGCTTGCGCAATTTGCTGTGTACATGTGGACCCACAACGAAAATCTCAAGAAAGACAAATCCATCAGTGAAATTTTAAACAAGGCCGTTGAATTTCATACAAATTCTGATATAATATACCGCATCAAGAATCTAGCGCATGCTTGGAGAACATCGAAGATTATCTACGGTCGCAATTTCACTGGAACGCTCAAAACCGTTCTCGGTTACCTGTTCACGGCGTCGCTTTAAAATTTTCTTTTGTAAAACAAGAACTGCGCCCCGAGAAGGAGCAGTACGCACACGTAAACGACAATCTTGCCGACCATCGTGAGCGTCACTACTTGAGCATTAATCAAGATGTAAAGCGTAAGCAGAAGGACCATCCAAACGATATCAATCCAAAGTTTTGAAGAATACGGTTGAAGATTCCGCTTGAGCAGATAGACATTGCAATAGACCGAAGACACAATTCCGTAAATGAGCATCGAAAGCGCTGCGCCCAAAAGCCCCAATTGCGGAATCAAAATAAAGCCCACCACGACAGAAGTCAATAGCTGGATAACGCTCGCCTTCAAGTTGACAACGCTCTTGCCGATGCCATCAATGACCGTATTCACCATGCCAAAGAACGTGACGACAAGCTGGAAAAACAGCAAAACGCCAAGCGCCATCGGCTGCACCACATAGCTCTTGCCCGCAATGGACATGATTTCTTCGGGAAAAAGCACGATGAAAAATCCGATAATCACCTGAATCATCGTCGCCATTGAAACGCAGTACGAATAAACGGGTTTAAGGTCTGTCTTCAAGCGGGATTCTTCCATACCAGAAACAACCGGCGTAATAATCGGGTTGAATCCGTTTCGAATTGTCTGCAGACCATTGGCAAGCGTCATCATCAACGCATAGACACCAGACGCCTCGTCACCCAAGAAGAACAGCACCATCCAAAGCGTCGAACGCTGGAGCAAGTTCCCGACAAGGACGGTCAAGCCAAGCGGCACCGAATAAAGAACAAGTTCCTTAGAAACACGCTCCTTCGGGATAATCGGCATTTTCTTGAATTGCTTGCGCACCGCTTTTGCATGCAAAGTAAATCCAATCACTTGTCCGAACAAGAGTCCAAACGGCAACGCATGCGGGATGTCCAAATAGTGAAGGATAATCGAGACAAGCGGCGCCATCACAGCTATGATAAAATCATTGATAAAAATGGAAATCCAAGGCTTACGGTTCCCTTCCGAAGAACTGCTCAACACGTACATGCCCGAATAGAACACCAAGGAAATCGCATAGTACGGAAGTTCATCCGAAATAAACGACGTAAACGAACCCAAGATAATGACAACCGTAACGAACAAGGACACCGCAACGGAAATCCAGAACGATTCCATGATTCCGCTGTAAGCCACCCTGCCATGGAGCTTGTTCTGAGGCATGTACCAACGAAGCCCAATATCCAGGCCAAGCGTCGAGGCTCGCGCAATCGTAAGCAAAAGGCCCTGTGTCGAAACAAATATCCCAAACTCGCCCGCTCCAAAGATACGCGCAAGCATAATGGTCAAAAGAGGGCCGCAAATCTTCAAGACTGTTCCCAAAATATTGAACAGTGTACTTTTTTTCAAAAAACTTTTATCAACATCTAACTCGTTCATGCTCAACGCAATTTAAAAAAAAGACACATTAGATTAAACCCTAAAATTTCGATGAATTGCGTAAAAAACAAAAAATTTTACTACATTATACGGCATGGTTCAATTCAGTCAAACTTCTTGGCAAAACGGCACCCTTTCGGATACGCTAGACATCATGCGTTATGCACCGATGACTTTGTCCGTGGGTACAAACGCCGTTATTTACTACACATTGCCAAAGAGCATTGAACCGGGCGAATTTATCCGCTACACCATCGTTGCCGGTTTCAGAAAAATAAGTTGGACTGGCATCATCGGAGCGGTCAACGCAGGCAAAACAGAAAACGTCATTGAAATTGCAGTACGCCTTGGAGACGGCCCGTTCCGTGGTTTCACGGCAAAGCACAAGTTCGATTCCTACAAGGGTATCACGACCTGCTTTGACGACATGACCTTCCAGGGATGCAAGGATTTTGCCGAAGACACCTTCTCGATTGTCATGGCAAGCGCAAGTATGGTCTATGCCATCTCCGCCAGAGAAATGGCACGTGAGCAAATCGCATTTGTAGAAGCGAAAAAGAGAACGCAGGCATTCGAAGCCCTGGACCAATCCGCAACCGCCGGATAACATCATGTACAAGTCCCTCGAACAGGCCCTGCTGGATTTAGAAAAAGCGGGAATGCTCAAACGTATTCACGCCGAAGTCGATCCGCACTTGGAAATGGCCGAAATTGCAAGGGAAAATTTTAGGCAAGGCGGCCCTGCGCTCCTTTTTGAGCACGTCAAGGGGAGCAAATTCCGTGCCGCATGTAATATTTTCGGCAGCGACGAACGGTTCAATTTTTTGTTCCGTGACGGCTTTGAGCAGACAAAAACAGCAATTCAGTTCAAGTCGAATCCAGTAGAATTTTTCAGGCGCCCAAGCCCTGCAAAATTCTGGAAGGCATTACAAGCGGGCATCAGTTCCATGCCCATGCGTTCAGGTAGCATCAGCGATTTTGAAGAATGTAGCCTTAGCGACTTGCCACAGCTGGTCAGCTGGCCGCTAGACGGAGGCGCATTTATCACATTACCGCAAGTCGCCACACGCCCTAGCGAAAATGCGAACATATTGCAGACAAACGTGGGCATGTACCGCATCCAGATTTCCGGGAACGATTACATCCCGAACGAAGAATGCGGGCTGCACTACCAAATCAAGCGCGACATTGCACGACATCATCAAAAGGCACTCGAAGAAGGGCGACCGCTCAAGGTCAGCATTTTCATTGGCGGCCCGCCATCGCACACATTCGCTGCCGTGATGCCCATGCCCGAGAATCTCTCGGAACTGTTATTCGCAGGCATGCTCGGCAACCGCCGATTCCGTTACTTTGAACATGATGGCTACATCGTCTCCAGCGATGCGGACTTTTGTATTTTAGGAGAACTCGAACCCGGTTTAAAACCCGAAGGACCATTTGGCGACCACATCGGCTATTATTCCGGCAAACACGATTTTCCTTGTATGAAAGTCAAAAAAGTTCTCTGCAAAAAGAACGCGATTTTCCCGTTCACGGTCGTCGGGCGCCCGCCTCAAGAAGATACGCTCTTTGGAAAGTTTATCCATAAAATTACAGAACCTATGGTTCCCGCATCGCTCCCAGGGGTTTACGGGATTCACGCGGTCGATGATGCCGGAGTTCATCCGCTTTGTCTAGCGCTCGGTTCCGAAGCGTTCCGCCCTTACGCAACAGCCGAAGAACGCGAACCGATGGAACTTTTGAAAACAGCAAACGCGCTGCTCGGATTCAACCAGGCAAGCCTAACAAAGTATTTGCTGATTGCCGCCAAAGAAGACGCAGCAGGCCTCGACGTCAATGACGTTCCCGCGTTTTTCACGCACGTTCTGGAACGCATCCATTTCGACCGCGATTTGCATTTTCAAACGGCGACTACTATCGACACGCTGGACTACACCGGCACAAGCCTCAACCACGGCTCGAAAGTTGTCATTGCCGCCGCCGGTGCGAAATACCGCGAGCTCCGCAACAACCCAAGCGATTTGGAATCGCTCACGCTTCCGCAAGGGTTTAAAGTAGCCGCCATCGTGATGCCCGGCATTCTGATGATTGAAGGTCCGGCGACTCTTGCCCCAAACGAAACCGCCGACAAATCCGACAACGAAAAGCCCGCGACGTTCGCAGAACTCAAAGCATCCCTCGCCCACTGGGAATTCCGCGAAAACTATCCTTGGATTTCCATCATCGACGAAGGCGCCGCGAGGCTTGCCGCAAACATTGAAACAAGTACAAACAACATATTAAGCGATTTTCTCTGGTTCACGTTCACGCGTTCCGACCCCGCGCAAGACATTTACGGCCTCGACGAAACCGTCGAAGAAAAGCATTGGAAATGCAATGCGCCCTTGATTATCGACGCGCGAATCAAGCCGCGCCACCAAAAGCAGCTAACCGTCCCCACCGAAATCACCGCCAAAGCAAAGCAAATTCTCAAAGATGCAGGAGTTCTGTAAAATGCTCCCGATTTTTTCACACTTTTTTTCATTCGCACGAATCACCCAGTTCGTTACACTATCCATAGCGATAGCGTTCTACACGACTTATGCCTACGAAGACGAATGCGGAACGATGAAGGCTTTTGAAAACTACATCAAGCGCAAGAACCAGCCCCTTTACGCCTTGGCCAAGTCATCAGAAAAAAGCGAAACCAAATGCACTCCCGAAGTGTATTACGATTCGGTCTATTCCATTGAAACTGCGCATATTCAAGTTTTCTACACCATGACAGGGCCTCATGCTACGACAAAAGCATTCGCCAAGGCAACCGCCACAAGCATGGAAGAAGCGTGGAACTTTTACATCAACAAGCACAAGATGCGTGAGCCCAAAGGGCCTAGCGTAACCTTACACTTCCAGCAAGAAGTGAAGGACGGCCTGTACCCCATCGAAATCGTTGACCTCGAACAAATTAGAGGCCACAAGATTGGTGATTACTTCAAAAACTTTGGAGTTACGGAACCTCTTGATGATTTCGGATTTTCCCAAATTTTCATGGAGAACGATTTCTATTATGGCTCTTCAAAAAACGAAAACAAAGACACCATTTTTGTCGATGGAGACACTTGTTTGTACGCCAAGTCAACAATAGAATTACGCAACATCGTGCACAATTTTTCATACACCGATGAATGGGCAAAAGGCATCCGCCTAACATCATTCCACGAATTTTATCACGCCGTACAGTTACGTTATCTTGACCTGTCCACACCAACGTTCTGGTTCGAAGCCTCCGCTGCCGGGTTTGAAGAAATCACCAATCCCGATATTGACGACTACATCAGTTACATACCAAAATTCTTTGAACGCACAGGGCAGCCCCTCTCCGATTCTTTCAGGAACTACGGAGCATCGACATTACTCATTTATCTATACAACAACGTTTCAAAGGATATAGACAAATCCATTTGGGAAAACTTTTCCAAGAACCCAAACAACTCGTTCGAAGATCAGCTCATTGCCTCAATTAAGCCGCTTAAACTCGATGCCGATAGCATTTTCCACGACTATTCCGTTCGACTTTCTTTTTCCGGGAAACGTAGCAAGGACCTTCCCAAAAAAAGCTGGGTCCATAACGACCAATCCGAATGGCCCGCGGCAAAAATAATCGTTACGGATTCCATCAAACCCAATATCGAAAGTCTCGCATTCAAGTACTACAACATTCCGCAAAACTACGCATCCCCCTATATGGTCGATTTCACAAACTTTACCGGTAAAGCATCCGTTGCCATATACAAGGACGGCAAGGCGTCTATCTACAAAATTGAAAACAACAATACACTCAATAGCATGGCTCCTGTTTTATCATCAAGCGATTCTTCTGTATGGATTTTCAGCCGCTTCGGCGAATCCGAAAGCATTCCAATCGTTCACAACGATACACCCCCGCATGCATATCCCGTTCCATGGAAAGAAGGGCCGCTCTGCTTTGCCCCGCTCCCCCTCGGCAAGAAATTTATTGAAATCAGAACGAGACGCGGCGACTTGATTTCACAGGAAAAATACGAAGGAACATCATTCTGCCTGCAAGAAAACCAAGTCAAGTCCATGATGGCGCCAGGTCTTTACCGGTTCCGCGTCGGCAACAAAGGCCGCACAACAAGCTTTATAGTGATGTATTAATTGGACGAAAGAACGCCACTACGTGGCTATAGACGAAAGACGAAAGATTATATCATCCAGAGAGGTGCCGCCAACACTTGTCATTCCCGCTATACAAAACTAGGCAACTTGTTGCCTAGTTGCTGTTATCCACTTTGTGGAGAAGGTGGGAATCTCTTTTTAGAGAACTTCAGCAATCCACGGGAAAAGATTGTTCTTTTGTTCTAACTTTTTGAGCAATTTCGTGTCGGGATTTGATTTTACAGCTTCGCGATAAAGTGCGCAGACATTTTCATAATGACCATTTAAACGGGCGCGGGCGTAATCCGCAGCCGAATTGTTATGAATCATGAACGCCCAGTCCGAGGCCTGGAATAGCACGAGTTCGCGAGCCATCTGCACGAGGAAACGTTTTGCAATCGCATTTTTTGAGCAGCGCGCATTCCCAACAGCAGTCCTAGAAGCAGCCCTTGCCCCGTGCGAAATGCGCGACTTCAATTCGTCCATCATCTTCCGCATTCTAAAGAACATCGGATACTGGAAAGCGACATCGTCATTCATCCAGACTTCGCCAAAGCCTCCCTCGCCCCACGACGAGAAAATCGGCTTATGAACTTCGGAATCTGCGGCAGTTCCCGCAGCCTTCGATGGTACGGAATCTTCAAGAGACGCCATCTCGACCACGTTCGAGCTTGCCGCGCGTTCAAACATCTTTTCGATGAACAGCGGACCTTCAAACCACCAGTGTCCAAAAAGTTCAGCATCGTACGGACAAAGTATCGAAACCTTGTTGCCATCCATATTCGGAAGCAAGCTCGACACAGTCGCTTCGCGATTGGCGACAAAAAGTCGCGCGTGGTCTTCGACAAGGCGAAGAGCATTCCACGGACGATACACTTTTTTGTCTTCGCTTCCCGTAATGCGGTAATACTTGAGACCCGTTTCGATGTGCGTTCCCGCAGCAAGGAAGTAATCGCCCAAGTAATCGCTTTCGCGTTCGTGCGCAATGTCCTTGAAGAACTCGCGGTATTCGGGATGCCCCGGGTAGCCCGTCTTGCGGCTCCACACTTCCATGGAACTGCTCTGTTCGCGCCCAAAGCAATATAGCCCTGCAGGCGTCTTAATCGGAGCAAACACGCCATACTTCGGTGCAGGTTTTGCCAGCAGCACACCATGCGTTTCCAAGAAGAAATACTTGAAACCGTATTCGGCAAGTATTGCGTCCAAGCCTTCGAAATAACCACATTCCGGCAACCACAAGCCGCGAGGCTTTCTGCCAAACGCTTCTTCAAAAGCGCGAACCGTAATTTTCAACTGCAACCGAATCGATTCGATATCGCTCTGGTACGCGGGCAAAAACGGATGCGTCCCAACGCAAGTGAGCAAGTTGATTTTGCCAATCTGTTCCAAGCGCTTGAGCGCAGGCACGATTTCACAACCGCAATCGCGCTCCCACGTATTGATGAGCGCAACCTGGCGACGGTAATAAAAATTCACCACCTCCATCCGCTCAGCATCATTTTGCAAGCGAACCTTCTCGCATTCCAAAAGTTCAAGCTGTTTATGCAAATGACGCGAGAATTTGTCCAAAAGCGAGCGATCCGTAAGCATAGCCAAAAGCGCTGATGAAACGCTAAAGTTGAGAGTGCCCGGCACACCCTTTTCTTCCAGACGGTTTAGCATCTGGATAATAGGCAAGTACGTCTCCGCCATAGCTTCAAAAAACCAGTTCTCTTCCAAGAACCGGTCATAAGAAGGTTCACGCACAAACGGGAGATGTGCGTGAAGCAAAAGATGTACTCTACCGGGTTTCGACATTACTCCGTGCGCTTAACGACAATCGGAACAATCGTAGTCGGGAAGTCACCATCCTTGTCGGTTGCAAAGACAGGGATAATCTTCGTCACGTCCGGAAGGTCTTCTTCGAAGCTGAAGGTGCCATCCGGATTCAGCGGGAACGGTTCACCACGCACCTGCAAATGAGCGTCCGGACGCGTACCGCCATAGACAATCAAGCGGGTCTTGACCCACAAGAAGAAATCCTTGCCGTAGTTCACGGAATCCTTCGGGAGTTCAAGCTTGTTGCTCTTGAGAGCGGCACTGGAAAGTGCGCCCGAGAACATAGAACCCGAAGAACTCGAAAGCGATTCGAGCCAGGTCTTTGCAGACATCGATGAAAGTCCCGAACTGCCGAACCCGCCGAGCGTAGCACCGCCGAGGGAAGCACGGACAAACACGTTTTCCGTATTCACGTCGGAACCTTCGAGCGTGAACGTCTGCATCGGGCCCGTTTCTACAAGCGATTCAAATTTGCTTCCAGAGACAACGCCAAGCGCTGCTGCACAGTTCTGCGTTACCTTGTTTTCAATGTACCAACTGCGGGCATTTTCAGGAACAACAACGTCATGGAATTTGAGTTTCTTGTTGCGCTTGACCGTCAAGTCGTTTGCAATATCGAACAAGCGAAGCACAAGTTTGCCCTTGCCTTTCTTGGCAGCCTTGATGCGTTCTTCAGAAACTTCCCAGAAGGCTTGCATCCAGTTCGGATCCTTCTGCATGAGCACGAGGTATTCGGCATCGAAGGATTGCGGCAAAGCTTCCGCAGCGGCCTTGGCCGCCTTCTTTGCAACCGGAGTTTCTACAACCTTGACATCGACCTTCTTGGCTTTCGTTACAGCCTTAATCACTTTCTTTGCGGTAGCAACAGACTTCTCCGTTTTTTCCTTTACGGTCTTAGCCGTAGCGCTTGCCGAAGCGGCAGACTTTTTCACGGATTTCTTAGCCGGAGCGGCTTTGGCAGAAACTTTTTCAATCGTTGTCGTGCTCGGTTTCTTGGCGACTTTTGCAACAACCTTCTTTGCTGCCGGCTTTTTTTCTGCAACAACATTCTTTGCTGCGATTTTCTTTTCGGCCTTGGCGGACTTTTCCTCTGCCACCTTTTCCTTCGTTGCAGCAGCAGACTTCACTTCTTTTGCCTTCGCGGTTTTAGCCGCTTTAACCGCAGTCTTTACTGCGGCGGCCTTTGTCGAAGCCGTCTTCTTTACTGCAGCAGGCTTCGTCGATTCTTCAATTTTTTTCTTAGTAGCCATTTTCGATCTCCTTCTAATTAAATCTTACTGACCACGGGTCTTTCCCCAACTTCCGACACCGACCAATCCCAAGCGAATTCCAAAAAAGGATTCACTCCAATTGCGGTCATCATCAGTCAGGCGGGCCCCACCCTGAATAGCCAAATCCAGCATCATACCCTTTCTGCCAAGCGGCAAGCCGATACCAATGGATCCGCCAATTTCAGAAACATCTTCTACATACCAGTTCTTATACCACAAACCGGCCCTATAAACCATGCGATCCCAGTAGGCATCGTAGAATACATCGCTTCCGTCACGCTGATAGCCCAACGAAATATTAAAATCGTTCTGAGTCTTTGTCACTTGCGACATGTTCCAGCTCCCGGCAACATTCTCGATATCGCGATCCCAGGCACGCCAAGCAACATCCACCATTACGTTATGGCGCTTGTTGAAACGGTAATTGACACCTGTTGCAAGCATCGCCGGCACTCTGATTTCACGCATAATACGTGTCGGAGCAAGCGTATCCGTTTCGCTAAATCTAAAGTTGTATTCCAAGTCATTTTGCAACGTATAAGGCGTCGTAACAGAGAAGAAGTAAGAAGCCATACGTCCGCGATATTGGGCCGCAAACGTGTAATATGCCGGATGGTTCTTGATTTCCCAATCGCCATTTACGTAATCCGAAACAGTCGAATTATTCGTCGCCCATGCATCTTTTTGAGAAATTTCGCTATTGTCCGGTCCAAGCGTTAGGTTACGCGTAAAACTACCCATCACAAAATGGGCCGAGGCACCAAGCGAGACCATACGAAGGAACGGAAGCCTAATAGCATAAGTCGGAACAAGTTCATAGAGACTGCTCTGGTACTCGATTTCGGCATCCCATTTTTCTTTTTCATTATGAATATCTTCACGAATCGAAGAAGCATAGTGCTGCCACAACGAAACGCCAAACGTTCCAAAATCGCCCATCGGGAAGGAGAGGTTCATCGACGGCATGGAAATATTGGTCGTCGTAAAACTGGAACTCGAACGGCTCGCCGTCGTGACGCCCAACAAGAAGTTCAAGTTCAGCACGACCTTTGTATCAAAAGCCTGACGCGCCGGGTTCACCACAGACACGCCTTCAACATCACCCGTCTTTGCATTACCGGCAAAGCCACGACCCGCCATAGCAGCAGAGCCACCCGCAATCTGTTCTTCACCAAGGGCATCTACGCCAATCATCGACGCAAAAGAAATTCCAGAAACACAAAGCAATGCACTAATAAACTTTTTCATTATTTACCCTCGCGTGCAGTAGAGGTCGCGACTTTTTTCCCTTCAGTCTTTGCAGATGCTGTGGAGTCTTTTTTCACGGTTTCTTTTTTGTCCGTTTCCTGACCGCGCTTAGAAGCAAGCCACAACTTGAGCGTCGCCGGCTTGTTCTTGATAGAGGTAAAATCGTAACGGGCATAGTCAAAATGCGAGAACAACACGCGAACCGTATCTCCTTGATCCACAGTCAATGTATTTCCATTGGAAAGGTGGAGCGTATCCTTTTCGTTACTGATACGGTCATAGAAAACGGTATCTTTATCCAAAAGGACTGGATAGCCAAGACGCATCATCATCTTGAACGAGCGGCCATCGCTAGCCTTATTAATGAAATCACGCAGACCAGCAGTCACCTGTAGCGAGAGAGTATCTCCATCATAGAACACCACGTTCGGGTGACCGCTTTTCAAAACACGAGGTCTGTTCAACTTGTAGTTTTCGATACGGCGAACAACAGCATCCGCACTATCCATGAACGAACCGGCAATTACCTGGATAGGCATATCCATTTCCTGCGTTCCCTTGGAATCGTCCTTATAGAACGACACCTCAGCCATCACAACCGCTTGGCGTACATCGTTGCTATCCCCTAAAGTATAAGGGAATTCATCGCCATAGAAATCAGACAGAGCCTTCATAATCGGCTCAGACGGGAATTCCACCACGAGAGAATCGAAAACGCCACTATGCAATATAAGGCAATCCGAACAAGTTTCGAGGTTCCTGGGAAGCGATGCAGAACGGTACGCATTATACGTCACGTAGTCGCCATTTCCACCACGATCTTCGATGTGGAAACGCGGAAAATAAATGCCGGGACCGTAGAAACGATAAATATTCGAAGCCTCAGGAGCAGATAGGCGCAGCTGCAAGCGGCGATAACCGGCATTCTTGCGGATGTCGCTGATGAGAGCGCTGGGCAAATCAAGGACTAGGGAATCATTGCGACCCACCGAAACAGAAATCGTCGTGTCGGCCTTTTTCTTGGTTTTCCAGGATTCAAGTTCATGCATCCAGACCGAGTCGTTAACATCTTCCAATTTATTCCATTCTTTCTGGCTCATTTTATCCGAAAGAATCCAGCTCACATTGAGCTTCAAATCTTCTTCTATTGGGAGGTAACCCGAGGGCAGATATGAGGACTTGTAATACGAGTCCACCATGCGCAAAATCAAATTCGACTTTACCGAATCCGGTTTTTTCAATCTCGCTGTAAAAGCGCTGTCGATAGCAAAATCAAAAACGGCATCAAAGGCCATTCCTGCCGAGGCACCAAGCACACCACGCGTGTATGCATAAAGGGGCAACGTATCCTTGAACACTTCGGCCGAAATCGGTTTCAGATTACTAACCGTTACAGTTTGAACCTTGTAGCTACTGGGCATCCCCTGATCCGAAAGCCAACGGGACAATCCTTCGTCATCCATATCGAACGAGCAGGATGATATAAAAAGCGCCAAAAGCGGTAAAAAAAGCAATTTTTTCGTTTTCACTCAGAACTCCGAGTATTTACTTGTAAATAAATTTCGCCCATAATATAGCAAAAACGCAATTGGGAAATTTTAGTTACTAGTTACTAGTTGGTAGTTACTAGATGATTATTCATAGAGAATTTTATATTCAGATATTCTAGTCACTCAAAACTTGGAACTCCAATCCAAAATGCTATATTTGCCTCGTAAAAATCAAAAGGATTATTATGTCTCAGTTTAACGCTCATTTCAGAAATATCAACGGCGACGACACCTACCCGCTGACCGACGTCATTTATCGCAGCAAGGTCGATGGAAGCCTCTTGGAAGTCGAACACGACCGCGAGGCGCTTGCCAGCCGTAGCCCGGAAGAATGGAAGAAGCTCTGTGCCGAACGCCGCATGAGCTTTAAGCCCGAAGACATGAGCGGCATCTGGAGCAAGCGTGAAATGGTGCTCCCGGACATGCCGGTCGAAGACATCGTCACCATGCGCGAAGGCTGGAGCCCGCTCTTTGATGCGGCCCCGCTGGCAAAAGATCTCGGCATCGGAAGCCTCAAGGTGAAGCTTTGCGGCAACTCCCATACAGGTTCTTTCAAGGACCTCGGCATGACAGTTCTCGTAAGCCAGGTGAACCACATCATCAAAAAGAAGATTCACCCGATTGACGCCGTCGCTTGCGCCTCCACCGGTGACACGTCCGCAGCCCTCAGCGCCTACTGCGCCAAGGCCGGCATTCCGTCCATCGTGTTCCTCCCGGCCGGCAAGACGAGCACCGCACAGCTCATCCAGCCGATTTCTAACGGCAGCATCGTGCTTGCGCTCGACACCGACTTCGACGGTTGCATGAAGATTGTACAAGAAGTCACGAAGGACAACCGCATTTACCTCGCCAACTCCATGAACAGTCTCCGCGTCGAAGGCCAGAAGACCATTTCTCCGGAAATCTGCCAGGAACTCGGCTGGACGGTCCCGGACACCGTGATTATCCCGGGCGGCAACCTCGGTAACGTGAGCGCTCTTGCCAAGGGTTTCGAAGACTGCAAGGCTATGGGCCTCATCGACCGCATCCCGCGCATTATCGTTGCCCAGGCCGAAAATGCTAACCCGTTCTTCCAAGCTTACGAACGCGGTTTCGACAAGCTCGTTCCGGTACAGGCAAAGAAGACTCTCGCCAGCGCCATCCAGATCGGTAACCCGGTCAGCTATCCGAAGGCTGTACGTGCCATCCAGAAGACAAACGGCATGGTCGTAAGCGTCACTGAAGAAGAACTCGCCAACGCAGCCCACCGTGGCGACCGCATCGGCCTTTACTGCTGCCCGCACACGGGTGTGGCCCTCGGCGCTCTCGAAAAGCTCTGTGCAGAAGGCAAGATTGCGAAGGACGAAAACGTAGTCGTCATCAGCACGGCACACGGCCTCAAGTTCACGGAATTCAAGGTCGGCTATCACGAACAAAAGCTTGCCGACATTGCAAGCAAGTTCGCAAACCCGGTTTTCAAGGCCCCCGCCGAAATCGGTGCCGTCATGGACATCCTCACGAAGGAAATGGCAGCACGCCGTCGCTAATGCGAAAGCATTAGCAAATGGCCCTAAGCCGTCGCTAATCGCACTGATCGTCATCCTGAGGCGCAAAGCGCCGAAGGATCCAGTCGCTTTAGTCATCAGTTATTACAAAGTCCGCGCGATTGCGCGGATTTTTTTTGCACGTCATCCTGAGACGCCAGGCGCCGAAGGATCCAGTTAAGTCTTGAAAAGCACTGGATTCTTCGCTTCACGACGTTCCGCTCAGAACGACTATGCAAGGCGACGAAGTCATAAAAAAAGAGAAAGGGCTCAGAAGAGCCCTTTCCTAAGAAGGAGAAAATATTGAGCGGTTTCCAGAACCTTGAACCTATCAGGAGGGGAGCAATGATAAAGTCGTTTCAGGATTTACCTTTCCAACCATTCTCAACACTCCAAATATACCAATTCATACTCCGTTCGGTTCTTTCGTTTTTCTTATTTCTTCACTCAATAAAATTTACCTTTTTCGCTTCTATGGCAGCAAAGTAACCGCCGTCACAGAAGTGAGAACAAAGTAACATTTATTCTTCGCGGAAGATAATCTTACACTTCGGAACAAAGCGGAATCCGCCGCGACGATGGCGTTCAATTTCGAAGTACTTCTTTACACCTTCGCTCGGATGTTCCGGATCATCAGAACCGTTAATGTGAGCGATAACGCGGTTCAACCGGCTCTCGAAGTTCGGACGGAGCGGATCCATGCAAATCGCCGGGTCGCGCTTGAATTCGCGGTTTTCGTATTCTTCACGGCCCGTCACAGTATATTCGCGGAGCAAGTTGCGAAGGATTCGAGCAGGCACGTTACGCATAAGGTGTTTGCTATTCACAGAAATCGAGTCGTCGCTCTTGTAATAGACAATCGTGACAGAATCGTTCATGGCATCGAGAAGCTGTTCATGAGCCTTCTGGAGCGGCGCCCAGGCAGCGAATTCCTGCTTCACAACAGAGCTCATCAACTTGAGGAACGGCTCCGATGCATTCACGTTCGCCTTGAAATTGAACCCGAGAATATACACAGGAGCACCATAGTAGCAGTCCTTTTCGATAAGCAATGCGCCGGTCTTCGGGTCGCGGATGTCAACCATGGCACGGACACAGCCGATGCTCTTTTCCACCTCGTTCTTCCAATCGAGGTTGTGTTCCTTGAGGCAATCGGCAAATGTGGCATGACGGCCCACAAGCTGGTCTTTAACATAAACACCACCGTCTTCCTTCATTTCGGCGGGGACTCTGTTTTCAAGAGCTTCGATAAACGACGTCTGCGAGGCGAGATAGCTAATGTGTTCGTAGGCAGGCGTGTTCAAGAGAAGCGGTCCAATGTTGATCATGCTGCGGATCCAACGCATCGGATTTGCAGCAAGTACACCCGGAGTCTCGAACTGGAAAGTGAAGTCCACCCTGCGGTTTCCGTCAACAATTTCATTACGGAGAATGTTTGCCTTCGTAAGGAACGGATAACGTTTCGGGATGATTTCCAAGCAAAGTTCGCGAGCGTCCTCAGCAGAATAGAACGATGAAACAAACGGCAAGTAAGAGCGAAGCACGCTACGTGCAGGGACGGCTTCAAATGCGGCACAACGTTTCACGATGCGTTCAATAAAGTCATCAGGGCTTTCACCGCGTTCATACAGCCACGCGACGATGTTGTCCATTATAAATCGGTAAGCGCTTTCATCTACGTATGAATCTTCAAAGTACAAATCATTTAGAAGTTTCACGTTGAATCGCGGATCTCGTTTTACCAAGGTCAAAATGTCCTTGACCGGATAAGACATGAGCAATTCAATGTGTGCTAGCTGAAGGAATAGATTTGAAACCATTTCACTCACCTCACTTGTTCATTAAAATTCATTAGCTATATTTATAATATAGCAATCCTACACCAATTATCCGCTCCGTCAGCTACATATAAAGCGAAAAATGGCAGAAATTCACCTTTTATCCGACGAAATCATCAACAAAATTGCCGCTGGAGAAGTCATCGAACGTCCAGCATCGGCTGTCAAAGAACTTATTGAGAACGCTATCGACGCCGGAGCAACCCGAATTCAAGTCCAAATCGAACAAGGCGGAAAGAAAAAGATCCAGGTTACAGACAACGGTAAAGGCATGGGTGCCGACGATTTGGCCATGTGCTACCTCCGCCATACTACATCTAAACTAACAACCGCGGACGACTTATTCCACCTCCAGACAAACGGCTTCCGTGGTGAAGCCGTCGCCTCGATTGCCGCGGTATCCAAATTAACCATCACAAGTGCCACGCAAGATGGCGAAAGCGGCCGCATCATCATCAAGGGCGGAGAAGTCGTCGAAAAAGAAGACATCCAGGCAAGCCGCGGCACCACGTTCCTTGTCGAAGACCTCTTTTACAACACGCCAGTGCGCCGCACGTTCCTCGGCAGCGAGACCTCCGAATGCTCACGCATTTTGGACATCGTCATCAAGACGGCCATTTCGCACCCGGAAATCCGGTTTGACTATAAAGTCGGCGACAGGGCGGTTTTTACCGGCGTACCTGGAGAACTCCGCAGCCGCATCGCCGAGGCTATCGGTTCCAAAGTCGCCAAGAGTTTATTGCCCGTCGATTATACCGAAGCGGGCGTCCACGTCACCGGCTTCATCTCCCCCACCACGGAGACAAACGGCAAGCGCAACCACCAGTTCCTCTTCATGAGGAACCGCCCCATCGAGAACAAGATGGTGAGCAAGGCGGTATCGCAGGCTTACGAGCCATACGGAGCGCAGTGCAAACCCGTTACGGTATTGTTCCTCGACATGCCCGACATGGAGTTCGACATCAACGTTCACCCGGCAAAACGCGAAGTCCGATTCGCGAACGGGAACCTCGTGTTCCTCGTCGTGACACACGCCATCCGCGATACGTTTACCAAGGACTTGGAAGCGAACTCGCCCTTTATCGACTTGAGCGATGAACTTGCAGGGAAACCGGCGCAGTCTTCACCATCACAAAACGATTTGCCGTGGGAAACACCGACTAAGCCCTACGCGCCACAAACTTTTGCATCGCAATCCAATCCGTCGAAGCAGCCCGCGCAGTCCAGTTTCGCGCAACCGGCAAGACCGCAGTACCCGTCAGAGCGCCCTGCGCAGTCTGTTCCGCAGTTTGCAAAATCCGCATTTACAGCAAACACGCTCTCGGACAAAAAATCGAAGTACGATGTGAGCGACGACGTCCAGGACTTGTTCTCGCTCCCCGAATACGGCAAGATTATTTCGTTGGAGTCCGACCTCACCAAGCCCCAACCGCAACCAGAAGCGCCTTGGACACCGCCAACGTTTTTCCAGATTGCAAACACCTACATCGCGGGCGAAGACGCCAACGGCCTTTTGATTATCGACCAGCACGCCGCCCACACGCGAGTGCTCTTTGAACAGGCGATGGAATCGCTACAGAACAACATCGCGCAAGACAGCCAGGAACTTTTATTCCCGGAACTCATCGATTTGTCCAAGCAAGAAAAAGAAATTTTCCGAAATGTCGATGAGCAACTGCGAAAGCTCGGCTTCTTTGTCGAGCCGTTTGGCGGCGACACCTACCAGATTCGCTCCATCCCGAGTTCGCTACCGCTTTCACGTGCAGCCAAAGCCGTTCACGACTTTTTGAACGATGTCGATGAAAACGATACAAAAAACGACATGGTCAAGTTCCAAGAAGCGATTGCCAAGTCTTGGGCCAAGACGAACGCCTACCAGGCCGGCGACAAGCTCAAGCCCGAAGAAATCACATCACTTGTCGGTCAGCTGATGATTACGCAAGATCCGCTCAAGTCCCCCTTCGGGAACCCGACGCTCATGCGTTTAACTCTTGACGAACTGAGCAAGAAATTCAGACATTAATTCACTTGAAGTCTGGCCGACATTCAACGACTTGCGAAGGCGCGAGGCGATTTCTTCTACAGTTCCCAAATCCTGCTGGAACATCGCATCGACAATGGATTCGGCCATACGGTCATTCAGTTTATGTCGAATGATAAATTCTGGAGTCACGCCACAGCCAAAGATGGCGTTCGGCAGCGACAGAAACTCGGACTTGACCATAAACTTTCCCATCATGAATGTGAGAAAGTCCGGTGCAGTGCATGCCACGAACGGTATCCCGACGCAAGCCATTTCAAGCGTGCTCGTTCCAAACGATGTGACCGCAGCCGAATAAGCCGAATAAAAATTCAAACGGTCACTTAAACGCTTTGGAGCAACAACAACCTTTAACCAGCTCGGCAATCGTCCGTCGTAAAATTTTTCGAGAGCGACCAAAAGCGGAACTTCCAGGTGCTCACGCGACGCAACGACAATAACGTCTGGAAGCAGCCCCACATTGCGTTCCGCCCACACCTTGCGGTACTTTTCGGCTACCGTAACAAAGGCAGGCAAGTTGCGAAGCGCACTGGCACGGCGGCTCCCCGGCAAAAGCAGCATGTCGGACTTGGTTTCCGCATAACGATGATCCCAACTTGCAATCGGGTGCTTCAAGCGAATCGTCTTGCAATTCATTTGTTCGTACGCTTTCGCTTCGATATCAAAGAATACCGCCAAGCGGATATTATCGGCCTGTTTAAAAAGGCTCGCCCGTTTGGATTTCCACGCCCACACTTGCGGAGGCGCCACATAAAGCATAGGTTTCCCCCACTTTTTTGCCAGTGCGGCAAGTTTCATGTTAAAGCCGGGGTAATCGATAGCGACAATGCCAAGGCACTTTTTCGATTCAGCCGCATCGCGCAAAACGTCAAAGACATTCTTCAAAGAAAAATATTTCGGGATAACATCACCCACACCCGAAACCGGGAGTTCGTTGTAATCCCACAAGGGCTGAAGCCCCTGCTCCTGCATCAACGGTCCGCCAACACCAATAGTCTTAAAGCCCCGCAGCGAGGCGACCGCGACCATCTCGGCGCCAATCATGTCGCCAGAATCCTCTCCCGCGCAGAAGAGAATATAAGGAGAATTTTCTTCGTTAACGTTTTGCACGATTCGACACCCAAACCTTCAGAACGCCCAGATCCGTTCTAAGCCACTGTAACAATTCCTGTGTATATACAACTTTATATTTTTTCAAGACGACGACGTGTTCAAATCCAGATTCCGTCTCCAAATGGAACACCAATTCGCAACCGCGAGTGTATTCATCGGCCTGATTCGCCTTCATTTCAACTTCCAGTTTGTCCAGGAACTCGTCCGTAAGCATTCCCGTGTATAGCGATGCATGAATATGGCTCACCATATCGCAACGGACACGGTCCAGTTGCAAGACCTCTTCAACGATAATCTGGTAACCGTCGCGATCGCGTTGCTGTTCCAGCGCCCCCTTCACAAGGACGCGGTCATCAATCGAAACCGTATCGCGCAAACGTTCCCAGACATCTTTCTTGAAGAACAGTTCGACTTCGCCATGGAAATCCTGTACGGCGCCAGAGCCAATCGTATCGCCGCGTTTCGTCTCGATGGAACGCATGCGAATGACCACACCGCCAACGACAATGGTGTCGCCCACATGGCGCGTAATTTCGTCTTCTGAAAGCGAACAAGAGGTAAAGCCCGAAAGCTCCGGACGGAACTCGTCAAGCGGGTGGCCCGAAAGGAAAAGCCCAAGCACGCTTCGTTCCTTGTTGAGCATTTCCATCGCCGTCCATTCTTCGGCTTCTTCCAAGACTTCAGCCGTGTTCGGCATGGCGGCAGGGCCGCCCAAATCAAACAGCGAAACTTGGCCTTTGGCCTTGTCTTCTTGACTGCGCATGGCCACTTCCAACGCGCGGTCAACTGTCGCAATCTGCACAGCGCGGCTCCCCGGCAAATCGTCCAAGGCGCCCGCCATAATCAAGCATTCCAAAACCTTCTTGTTCAGCGGAGGGCGTTTTTCCGTCTGTGCGGCTTGGTATTCCGTCACGCGTTTGCAAAAATCAAAAATATCCTTGTAAATGCCGCGGCGTTCGCGTTCCGCGACCACGTCTTCGACAACAGCAATACCCACGTTGCGGATACCCGCAAGTCCGTAGAGAATCTGCCCCTTGGTATTTGCCGAGAACACACCCAACGACGTGTTGATATTCGGCGACAAGACTTCGATGCCGAGGCGCTTGCATTCCAGAATGATGGTGACCGTATCTTCGGTCTTGCCCATCTTGGATGTCATGGAGGCGGCCATGTATTCGGGACCGTAATGCGTCTTGAGGTAAGCCGTCTGGTAGGCAACGTAAGCGTAAGCCGCAGCGTGACTCTTGTTGAATGCGTATCCGCAGAACGGGAGCACGGCATCCCAAACCTTCTGGATCATCGCACGGTCGTAGCCCTTGTCCAAGCACTTCTGGAAAAACTCCGGTTCGAGTTTCGCCATCTTTTCCGGCATCTTCTTCGCCATGATGCGTCGGATGTTGTCAGCGCCACCCAGCGAATATCCGCCCAGAATCTGGGCGAGCTTCATCACCTGTTCCTGATAAACGATAACGCCGTACGTTTCGCCCAGCACCTGTTCCAAGTCCGGATGGTAGCAGTCAATTTCTTCCTTACCGTTCTTACGGGCAATGAAGTGCGGAATCTGGTCAATCGGCCCCGGACGGTACAGGGCGTTCATAGCGATAAGGTCAAAGATTCGGGTCGGCTTCAGTTCGCGCAGGTACTTCTGCATACCCGGAGATTCGAACTGGAACACCGTTGTCGTAAGGCCCTTGCCCAAGAGATCAAACGTTGCCTTGTCATCAATCGGAATCTTGTTCATCACAAGCTTGATGTTGCGGTTCTGTTCGACCATCTTCACCGTATCCTGAATGATGGACAAGTTGATAAGCCCAAGGAAGTCCATCTTCAAAAGTCCGATGTCTTCGGCGTAGTGCTTATCGTACATCACCACCGGCGTATCTTCCGGGGCGGCACGGTACAAAGGCGCAAGGTTATAAATCGGTGTCGGCGTAATCACCACGCCGCAAGCATGCACGCCCGTCTGGCGCGGCAAATCCTCAAGCTTTTTCGCGACTTCCCACAAGTTCTGGTAACTAGCGCGGCTGTTGATCATCGCCTGCAAAGGTTCCGGGCTGTAACCGTCTTCGAGGTTGTTGCCCTTCTTGTCTTTACCCGTCCAGGCCTGCTTTAGGCTAAAGTTCAAAGTGCGCTGCGGGAAGAGCTTTGTAATGGCCTTT
>Ga0247611_10003518_pt1 | contig 23099 bp, 23 predicted proteins | sample 177DNAGHGhighgp2_FD_192422 | JGI IMG/M metagenome (GOLD analysis project Ga0247611, IMG submission 192422) | Sheep rumen microbial communities from Palmerston North, Manawatu-Wanganui, New Zealand - 1770 DNA GHGhigh gp2 | ecosystem: Host-associated > Mammals > Digestive system > Stomach > Rumen... | reverse complement strand
AAGAGTTATATTAGTCCAAGTATCTACAATCTCACTAGGTGTTTTTGTCTTAGTCCATGTAATTTGGTTAGGATAATTAGCTAGATTACTGTCATCATCATCTATAATATGATAAGAAAATAAATCTTTATTTTGTGTATAACCAAGATTTATTAAACCAAATTTTGTTTTATCTAAATTAGTTATACCATCCATCTTACCTATATACTGATCATACCTACCGTTAAGATTTATATAAGACTCACAATTAAACGATGCTATTTCTATAATACCATTACGCTCTTCATTTGAATATGGGTATGTTTTTAAACAATCATAAGCCATGAAGTAACAATCCCCTCTAGTGCCTTTTACAGTTATAGAATTCTCTGAAATATCATAAGGCATATTTACAGGCATACCACATGGATAAAATACATTATTTTTTAATGCAGTACTTGACGTTCCACCATACCTATTTGAAACGGTTTTTGTTAGTTCTGCTAGATATAAGGAAGGATGTATTAGTTGTTTTTCGGGCCATTTGTCATTGGTAGTAAGTTCTTCAAGATTTAATACAGCATGTGTTGTGCTTTTAAAACGTATTTGCGGACCCTCGGAATCCACAGATAAATATCCTACACTATCTACAGAATCATATGAAATACGTTTATCTACACCATTTGCTAGAATAGGATAAGCTCCTTTAAATTTGATTAGAATATCATCAGTCTGTACATCTGCTTTACTTTCAACAGTATCTGTTTTAAATACAGGATAACCCCTAGTATAATTACTATTATATAATCCATCAAATTTATACACAGTACTGGTACTATAATCATCTCCATTATTAGCTGAAACAAATGGTTCTGCAATATCATCTATAGTTCCATTGTATTTTATAGTAGTATTATTAAGTTTTATATTTATAGGAGTGTAAGAATTTGTATTATATATTTGTGCACCGACATTACTGTCAGTTTCTGTGGGATTATCGTATAAATCATTTACACCAAATACTCTATATACACTTAAACTTTTATATTTAATCTCACTAGACTTTGTAATAGTAATTTCACTTTCATCTTCTCCAGATATGATTATATCAACATCTCTTACATAATTATTAAGAAATTTTCTATGAAATGGATAGATGTTATACTCGTATTGATAGTAATCAATCTGTTTTCTGTTCCTTGTTTTTTTGGCAGAATTAGAGGCATATACATCTATATCTTTCCAAAATGCAGTTTTAGTATTTACATCATATACTTGCCCATATAAACTATATCTATACTTATTATTTTGAGTATTTTTTACAAGACCAGTTCCTTTGTTCCCTATATAATCTATTCCTACATCGGCATCTACTTCCATATCAGTAGCCCATGCAGTTTGATTAACCTGTCCTATAATCCTCAATTTACATTCTTGTATATTAGAAGTCTGTAAAGATTCATTATACTCTATCTCTGGAGAATGTAATGTAAAGTATTTTTTATTATCAATATAAAACCCCCAATCTTCTAGGTGCCCAGGATCGTTTAAATGATTCTTATAGTCATTAAATATGGGTGAATCTGCTGATTGTACTTCATTTGATACACGACCTTTGCTATCCCAACCATAACCTCCTTCTACAGAACCATCGTAGTAATAATAACTATTTCTAACGTATCCTTGAAAAATAGTACCTAAATCAGTTACTACTCCTATACCTTCATTATAATCATAAAATTGAATATTTATGTATGGTGGATTAGCAGTACTTTTATATTCATTAGATACTAAGCATTCATACGATATCTCTCTATTATAAAAAACAGTTCCTTGCGTTGGAATAGTGTCATCAATAATATCTATAAACGGATTATCAACCCCATAATATAATTTAAAGCAAGGTAATTGTATATTATTATCCTCAATTATATAAGAAGTAATAGTAGCACTTGTATGATTTTTATTACTGTTATTATTTATTACTCTTGGTATAGTAACTGTATTGCCATCTACTACAGTTGATACAATAATAGATTTAAAATATAAAGCAGTAGGATTGTATTTATACAACCTTATGCAATACATGGTATTTGAATTTTGTGAAATGGTTGATAAGTATACGAAGTCTATGTTTGCTTGTACATATTCAAAACTAGATTCTGTAGAACCTCCATCTACAATTTCCTTTGTAGTGGTACCACTTGTATAAGAAACTGTTACTAACTTTGTAATATCATTCTTTGCAAAGTTCTTATAACTAGGAGTTACTTTTAATAAAGCTTCTTGATTCGTAGTATAGTTATCCCAATTTACAGAAGAACTATTAACCTCTATTTTTAAACTATAATCTCCTGTAACTTCTATAGTATCTTGGGCACTAAATTCTGTAATACTAGGACCACTTGCAGGACTATTTCCTTTCTCTGGTCTAAAAAACCAAGATGAGAACCTATCAGGTGAGTGTACTTTTTCCCAAGCAGGATGAAACATTGTAGGGCATAGCACTCCTTGTGCAACAATTTCCTTATCTGCTATACCTGGATATGTACAAAGTAATCTAGCTTTTTTAAAATTTCTTAAGATACTATTATAACTATCATATAATGATGGTAAATTTATAGTTGCCTTTGCTACAACTCTATTAGAAGTGCTATTCTTAGCATCATTTAGAACATCTCCTAAATAAATAGCTTCAGTCCAATTCCCATATATATCTTGAAATTGTATAGCAAATCTATATGTTATACCTGTTTTAAATGTAGTTATATAATCTGCATTTAAATCAAGAGATTTATTAAAAGGATAATCTAAATCTGTAAAAGAAGTATCTGTATTTAATTTAGTTTCATTTTCAAATACTACTGATGTGGAATTTTTTAAAGCTTCTTTAAATTTAGAAGTTATAATATAAGATTTTTTTAAACGAAGATTACCTAAAAATAATGTATTATTTTTTTGTTCAATAGTACTAGGTATAATAGGTTTCCCTCCTAAAAACAATATAGTAGTATAATCTATTAGTTCACCAGTAGTATTAGTATCTATATAAAATATAGAATCTTCTTTGGTATTATCCGCATTGTTTAGATCTAAGTCAACAACTATACGTGCTACAGGGGTAGCTCCTTCTGAAGGTCTTATAACTGAATATATCCTAACATAGTCAAACATATTAATAGTATCCAAATTATTAATATGTATAGCATAACTACAAGAAGCATATTCACTTCCGTCTGGATTAAGTCCTCTGTCTTTTAACGAATTGTAGTATAAGGAAGATGCATAAAATATATTAGATTCTCTACCATATTTATCTACATAGGTAAAAAAGTACTGAGTAGTTCCACTAGGAAACATACCAGAACCGTTATAAGTTTTATCTATAGTTACTTGTTCGTTTAATGACAATTCAGGAATAACATCAAATTGTGTATCAAAGTTAGAGGCAGCTTTTACTTTAGCTATATTAATCATCCTAAGAGGATTAATACCGTCAACCCAATACACCTTTTGTATGTTTTCATTCTCGTATGATACAGTAGTTTCAATTTTATTAGAAAAGTTTAAATTACCTTCATACAAAATATCAGTATGAATTACATCATTAATATAATAAACCTTTAGAATAAAATCATGTTCATTGTGTATAAACAAAACTAATGTATCATTAATAACAGCTTGACCTAAAACATTTGTACCAATAGATAATACAGCCTCCTTTTTTGTACTCCTCTCAGTTGTCCAACTTCCAGTAGTACCATCTTCAGAGGCGATATATCTTAAGTTTAAATTTTCAAAAGAATATTTATCACTATTTCCTGTACCTATAAGAGAATCTCTATTCATACCTATAGGCATGATAGTTTCAGTATTAATAGCCATAATTAATGTAATCTAAGTTGATATTCTTTATTAACATCTTTGAATGTGTTTTCATGTCCCCAAGGCTTCTCTAACAAAGATGTAAATATATTTGACAAGGATTCCATTTGATCTATAGTTGGAGTGACAAGCTGTGTCTCTGCATGTTTTACATTGCCATAATAATCTGTAGCAGCATTGTCCTTTACATCTCTGGATATCTTTCCAAGGTCATACTGAATAGTAAACCAATTCATCTTTATATAAGATTCCAATGCTCTTAAAAAAGATGCATTATCAACAAGCATAGGATAACCTTCATCATCTAAATATAAAGCCCTATAAGCTATATGTATTTTAGTTGATTCTAGAGCAGTGTAAATAATCCTACCTTGGACTTTATATGTATTATTATGTCCATTATAAAATTCAGGTTTAAAAGATGCAGTAGAATAAATGTAAGGTATATGAGACACTGCATCGACAACCTGTATCATATCGTAATAGTCACAAGGTAACAACGCTCTAAAGTTTTCTGTTTCAATATCAGCTTCAGATTCCTTAAACAATATAGGCACACCTACAATTTGTATAAGCTCTCTTGTCTTTACAATAATATAATCTTCAGGAACATCAGCCAGCATAGGGTGCATCTTAATATTGCCTATTATAGATTTTAGACTAACTAAATTTGTATTCATAAGCTATTTTTAATTCATTGTTAAATACAGCATCTCGTAAACGTTTTTTAACTGGTCGCATTAATACTAATTTATAAATTCTACTGTTTACAAAAACACCTTTTTTATATTTTATAGAAAAGAATTTACAAGGCTTAAACTTTATTACTTGATGGTTTTCTCTAGCACCAGGATTCTCGTACCAAAACTTTTTAGTCTCATACCAATTAATTTTAAGTCCAGATACCTGTTTCTTTTCTTTATCATAGTTAAGAACAGTATTATCTCCTGCTATATATAAGTCACCCATTTTATACGGCAAATGAACTACAGTACCTTGTAATATAAGTTCAACTAACTCTGTTCCTATATCATAAAGCATTCTGAACATTTGATCCTCAGTAAATCCCTTTAATATAGGATCTGTTTTTATTAAATCCCTGTATATTTGTTGTATGTAAAAAACTTTAAAAATACGTCTTTTACGTTTATCATGAACTCTACGTACTTCTTTATCAAAATCACTGAAGCTCTGTTCCATCTGTTTCATTAGGTGCTTGATGTCGTATATAATCCTTTTTCATATTATTAGCAATATATCTACTGATATCGCCTAAATCATCGTTAGCATTGTTAAGATTGTCCATAGGACGATAAGTAGTCCCAATTAAATCTTTAACTACAAGTTGTAATAAAGAGGCTTGAAATGCTTCCTCTAATGGAAATTCTTCATCCATATAATTACACTTTATCTTAGTATCAGCATTTGCACAATCACAATCTGAACCTATTTCCGCAGCAGCCTCCGCATTTTCAAATAATCCTGTAATAAATATATTTTTCATGTACATAAACCCAGGATTATTTGAACGTACATAAAGCCTCTTATCTGGCCCTATAGTAGCATAAATTTGATTGGCTAGGGCATTGTTATACCCAACATATTTGAAACGCTCTATGGGCACAAAAATTATTTTACCATAAGCAAATCCCGCCTTTGGGTATATTGACACATGGCCTAAAGGAAGTAAAAAAGGCACTTCTTTTGTACTGACTAGCATATTTACACCACCACAAAAATCATTATTCTTTAACTCCATTTTCAGGCATATAGTTTGAAAATTACCTTGAGGTATAACTTTCTTTATATTTAAATACTGCGATTGCAGTATATATGCCCTATAGAGAGACAATAGAGTTTTAACATGGTTCTCATTGAATATACTGTCATCACTTAGCATCTTTACTTCATCTAGAACTAAATAAATTAATTCTCTCCAAGTTTTCATAATTTCAATGCATTAAAATAATTTGCAAAGATAATAATTATTTATAAACTATTTAAAGCTCTTAAAAATTTTTTAATAAGCATATAATAAAAAAGGCGACCCTTTCGAGCCGCCTAATCATATACTATAAAATTGTTATTTAAATGCAATAGTATAATCAGTAACATTCACACTACCTACAGGATAAGTGGAAGAAGAGATTGCTGTACCCACACTAGAAGGAATAAGATTAGTTAGTGTAGTTTTATCAGTACAAGCAATTGTAAGCTCCTTCTCCGAAAGGTTAGAGTTTACACCACCCTCATCGTAGAAGTACTTGATGTCAAGCATCCAATAATCTTTACTGGCATCTGCTCTCTGCGCTGTTGGATTGATATCAGGAAATCCCATGTAACCAAATAGGTCGCCTCTACCTTTACTGAAGAAGTACTCCATTTCTGCAACCATTGGGCCATTTACGACACTGAATACCACTTTAGCTTTTGTAGTAAGAGCAGTAGCTGTGTCAGAGCTTGTTAAGCCACCAGCTGCAGTAACTTCATAATAATTATTATTATAAGAAACTAAAGCACCTTTAGCGTGAACAGCGTTGGCAACATATGCAGTGAATTCTCCTGTATAAGGATCTCCTTTTGAAAACCCCTTATTACTACCGTTAACATCACCCCAAGGATCAGAAGTATTACCTTTGTCACCGCAGCGAACTGTTAAATCCAGACCAAGTTGCCACATACCTCTAACAGTATTGGTAGCATTATACCCAGGAATCTTTTCTATAATATAAAGACCACTGGCTCCTTTATCTTCAATGTAGAAAGGAAGATTTTTATCAGTAATAGAAGTAGCATCACCGTAGTTCTTGAATGCCAATTTAACAGCATTATATAGTTTAGTTACTATATTTGCAGCACTATCCGAAGAAGTTACAATGCAAGCAGGGTCTTTAATGAAGAAGTCATCAACACCGCCACCAAACACATTACGGAAAAGCATATGCAAGACATAAGTGTCAGTATCAGAACTTGTGGTAGGAACTACTTTCCATATTTTAGGAATGAAACCAGGCTGTTTCGATACTTTAATAGAACGGATGCAACCTCTATCAATCTTATCAGTTGTTACAATGCTACCATCGGCATCTGTTAATTTAAAATAAAGTTTATTACCAATAATAACCTCATCTTTGTTTGTGTCAGTACTATCAATTACATAAAATTGACGTACTTGATGGTCAGTAAATACCATAATTTAAAAGTGTTTAATTAAACATTACTTAACTCGTATAGGCTTGTAGTCATTGGCTGCAAGTTCTGCCGCTATACGAATAATATCTTTATCATAAAATGGATTAAGCTCACATTCAGTTTCTGTAGATACATTATCAATAGTTCTTCCTGTACCTGTCAAGTCTTCTAAAATAATAGGTTTAGGTTTCCTAACATATCTAATATTATATTTTGATATATAACTAGGATTTTTAGTAACTATTTCTACATATCTTGTATTGGTATTACCAGAAGTTAAATCTAATCTTAGTGCCCTGTCTTCTGTAAATTTATAAGGATTTTCATAAACTTCATCAAATGTATCGTAGGTAACTGGAGTTATTTTAAGTTTAGAATTCCTTACACAATAAGGAGCATTGGAATCAGGAGATAAACCTTCATGGACTATTCTTATACAGTTATCAGGTATTTTAAAAAACAATGAAGTACTTGACATAGGTGTTATATTTGCAGGTACATTAGCCTCTGGATTTATAGATTCTGGAGTAACTAATTCATGTAACACCTTACGCACACCTTCGTGAATTTCAAAATTAGGTGCATAAGTATCTACAAATGTATGTAAAGCTTTTGTTAAATAAACTGATATCTCATATTTTGAGAGACCAGGAGCAAGATTTGAAGCCAGGTTATTATAAACAAGCTGGAAATCTGCAAACATTTCCTTGTTACGATCTAAAGTTATAGCCATAGGCTTCAATATATTATGTTAGACCTGTGCTTGTAATGAGAATAAAAGTGTTTGATTTTTAGGATCTGCAAGATATTCTGCAGCAGCTTGCAGAGTAGAACCACGTTTATCTGTACTATCACACAGTGCTTGATTGTTTTCTAGAAGATAATAAAAACCTCTTCTGTCTGCAATAAGATTCTTGTCAACACATGTTTTTATCAGAGCTTTATTCTCAAGGTATTTGTCTGTAAGAATCATATAAGCACGTTTAGTATCAGATTCAATAGCATCTGTGACAAGTTTCTTTAAGAAGGCAATATCTGTATTACCTGCAATCTTATGACCTTCAAAAGCTTCTACAACAGCACGAAGAACAGATGCATTTGTTTTATATGTAAGTAACTTATTAAAGCATTCAATCTTAATATCTGCTTTTGTACCAGTAACATTAGCTTCGGCCTTATCACTAATAAGTACAAACATATACGTAGCTCTAGGAGAATTTTCAAGAGTTTCAAGGTCAGGTGCTATAATTTCTTTATTAGCTAAAAGTATTTTATAGCGTATGTAGTCTTCAGGATTAGTAAGGTCTAGGTAAGAATCTCTTTTGGTTAAAGTAACTGTATTTACAGTATTCTCTGTAGAAGTGCACCAATAGTTATTATTCTTTTTATAGACACTTAAAGCATCATGGTCAAGGCCCATATACTCTTCGAGAAATTCCTTCTCGTCATTTGTCAGCACGTTCATAAAAGCACCAGAACGAGTTAAAGGCACTGTAAGAATTCTTTTTGAAGTCTCAGCCATACCACCATATAAAGGAGATTTAGGATCTTCAACAAGACCTCTTTGCTTTCTTATGAAACGTACTGTAATTTTCTCATTACGTAAACAGTTAAATTTTTTAGGTTCAGTAGAAGGTGTTTCTACTGTATTATCTGTAGCAACTTTAGCTTTGCCACGTGTTGTTTTCTCTTCCATTTATAACTCAATTTAAAAGCAAGGCCCTGTTTAAGAGCCTTGCTATATTATTTATTAACCTACAAGACCTGCGGGAATATAACTCATTGTACGGGTAGGATCAAGTACGACAGCACCAACAGTTGTCATGGCATGAATTTCTGCAGAATCCTCGTCGTGGCTGATAACATTGTTATTAGATATACCAAATGGATTTCTCATACCAATAATATATCTATAAATGTCATCCTCACCATTGAGTTTGCAGATATACATGTTAGGATCAGAACTGGTACCCATATCGAAGATATCATAACGATAAGAATTGAGAACACCTTTACCGTTAGGACCTTCAATCTTATTACGCTCTCTGTCATCGTACGAAGGATCGTAGACAAAGTTCATGATAAGACCATTGGGAGCCTGTAGTTCTGTAAACTGATAACCTGCAGTCAAAGCATTTTGATGGACAGCATTGGAGGTCTTACGAACAGCACCAATAGAACTGTTGTCCATAACAATCTTACTCCAACCTTCAGTCTCTTTCTCAATAGCCTTATGGACCTGTATCATACCACGGTTACCAGTGGTAATAACAAACTTACGATCCTTAAGGTCAATACCCTGTTCACAGATATCATATAGAGCATTTTCAAGACCTTTAAGACTAAAATTCTCATTAAAGTCATTGTAGTAATGAACATTACCATGCTCCATCTGAGCCTTGATACCATCACCCTCTTGGATTACATTACCAGATTTACCATGGTTGAAGTAATTACCATTGCTGTTTCTGTTGGAACGGCTGTACATGATAGCACGGCTCTTCTCTCTACGCCACTCGTTATTGAAAATCCACTCCTCGTTATAGAACCAAGAATCAACAGTACGTTTAACAATGTTACCATTCTCATCACGGTTGATAAGAGGAATAGCCATTTCAAGTTTAAGTTCCTTGGCACCGCCCGTAACTTTATTATATTTACGAAGCTTTGTCCATTCATTACGAAGTGTGGTAGGAACAGCCTTTCTGATACCACCAGCTTTTCTGCTGAGCTCTTTCTCAACAAGAGCAAACTCTTCACTGAAACGCTCACCAGGTAAAAGTCTTTCACCAGGAATACCAGTTTCGGCACCTGCCATTAATTCAACGTTATACACTGCGTAGGACCCCTCCATAACAGGCTCACCAAGAATACGGAACTGATAGTACTCATTAAGTTCACCAACGATTACTTCTTGATCTGCGAAAAAGGCTTCGGGGAATACAAGCTGAAGCATTGTAGCACCTTGACCAACATTAGTATCATTAGCAGTAACTACACTACCATCTTCTTTTCTTGCCTCAACAAGAGGGATATTCTTGTAAGTAGTGCCCGTCATTCTCCAAGTAAACTCTTCATCATTATCGAAAGTACGTACAGCAGTATGCTGTTTTAAAAGAGTCTCCATAGTCGGGCAGTTGTTGGCTGTAAAAGCTCTAACCATAACATCGTCCATCATATTAGGCTTCATGCCAAAAATAGCGGAGATGTGTTTTCTTTGTGTTACACCAGGACCCCAACTTTGCATCGGACGTACCTGGAAATGATTTACTTGTACTGGCATATAAAATAATTATTTAAATTTTATTGATTTGGATCTAAACTCCAGTCACCGTTGAGAAGGAAATCAGTATCAGCGGAAGTGCCAGAAGCAAATTTTAAACTACCATCAGACTCTCTTGCAGTACTTTCAAGAACACGTTGTAGAGAACTTATGTTCTTTTTTACGGCCTTTTTAACAGGAGATTGAATTAGAGGTTTCAGGTTAGTAAATCCATCTGTCATAGTATAGAACAGCCCCATATATTTAAGCCATTCTGTAGGATGCTCCCTTTGATACTGCTGAATATTTGTAAGATATTCTCTGCCGACTTTATGATTAGCAACAGAGATATTATCAAAAATTTTCTTTCTAGTAGCAGTATCTACTTCCAATTCCCCAAATACTTTTTCATCTTCTAGAATAGACTTTTTAAGAGCTTCAGATTGTTTTTGTATCTCCTTCCTATCATTCTCTGCCTTAGCCTTATTTTTCTCCAGCTCTATATTATACATCTCTGTATAATAGTCTTTCATAGATTGCAGTGCTTCTTTAGCATCTTCAATGTCATCTCCTGAATTTATAGATTTTTCAGCCCATTTAGTGGCTTTTTCTTGAGACATACCACCATTCATGTAATTACGAATAATGAGGTTTTTTCTAAGTTCTTCGCCATTAACCTCATCTTCAATGTCTTCGTCGCCTATACCTTCAAGAATCTGCATAGTTTGCTGATAACCATTTACAACTTCAGCAGGCATATTTGCCATATAAGCTTCTTTGTAAAATTTAGATTCATCATCTCTACGGCTATCTATCTCTTTCTGAAACATCTCTTGCCAACTTTTATCGTCAACCATTTTAGAGATGTCTTCATCTGTAAGATTTTGAAGAATGCCTGCGTCTTTCAAAGCTTGGGCAATGGAAGAGATTTGATTTGGAGACCCCTTCTTCTCAGAAGAGGCATTCTTCATCGTCTTCTTTTTACCATTACCTACTTCCTCCTGAGACTCTTCAGTCTCATCAGTAACGTTATTTTCATCATCTTCTTCTTCAGAAACATCTTCATTATCAGAAGTATCAGTTTCATCTGAATCATCTGGGGATTCTGTATCGCTTCCCAGAATAGCAGCGGCTTCGTCTTCTGGCAGAAAACCAAGATCAAAGCCATTAAATGTAGTGTTATCTTCCATATTTGTCTCCGAAATATTTTAGTTTGCAAAAATACTAAAATGAAGGTACTAAACTAATTTAATAAAAATTTTTTTAATACCTTCATTAATAATTTTGTATAAAATTAAATTTTAAAGTTACATTACTCTAGTATATACACCGTTTTTATAGAGTAACACCTGTTTACGATTACCCGCTTTTCTTAGACTAACATGCACCCATTTAGGAGTATTATTATTACCATAAGGTTTTTCATTAATTATCTGATCCCATACAGGCATTGATTTTGCAATCTCTAACAATTTTATATTGTCGGCTGGGTTTTTTGCATAGATATCAGCAGCAAAACCTTTCATATGATCACTAGTTTTAGAACCTTTAATATCCTTGTGATTATTAAGAGTTGGGCATCTGTAACCTGAACTTACATAAATAGGTTTACCATAAGCCTCTCTAATAGGATCAAGTAAATTTTCAATTAGATAAATAAGATTGTTTTTAATTTCTTCTGTCGGTGTATTGTCAATCTTATACTTCTTAGCAGTCTCACTTGCTATAAGTTCATTAATAGAAAAGTACTTCATTAATTGTCTTGGTTTTCAATTTCAATACTAGTATTACCATGACTTATTTTAGTTCTTTTAGAACTATCTAAAAGATTTGGTAATTGAGCAAATAGCCCAAATACACTCAATATACCGCCAGCTGTAAGCACAGATGGGTCTATATACCCTGTAGGCGGTACCAAAAACCCTGCTATAAATAGTCCTAATGTAACAACTAAAGTCAATGTAAATAATTTAGTTGAACAATTTTTCATGATATATTCAAATTTTACCATACAAAAATACTATTAATTTAGGGATTATACAATGTACTTATTAAATAATTTATACTAATACTAATAAAAAAAGTACTGAGATTATTTAACCCCAGTACTTATCATATTTTTGAAAACCCTGTGCATTTTCTGAATTATATAACCTATAAGATATGCAGCATCTTCAGAATCTTCATCGACATTATAGAATTTGCAGATATGAGATTGCACATGTTTTGCCTCATGTACTATAGTATTTAAAAACTGTTCTTGACTTGAAGTCCTCGATATACCAACAATGCTTTTGCATTCATTAAATTTTGTATATGTAAAACCAGTATCAAGCTTTCCTAAATAAACATTATATACAACTATTATTTTCCAATAACCTGCAATATCTATATCTTGTCTAATCATAGCATATCTTCCCAATTAATTGCTATACCTTTATAGCACATATCAGAGTACCAACGATTAAATACAAGACCATCAGGAGCATCTACATCATCTATAACATCTTTTATGTAAAGAGCAAGATGCTCTTCGTCAATTATACTTGAATTGAGAAAATCCGCTTTACACATCGAAGCTACAAATGCTTCGTCATACAATTGACTGTTATTCACAACAATGCCATAACTTTTTAAAACAGCTGCAGTATCCTCTCTAGAATATGGTTTAATCGGCTTTTCTTCCCCATCAATTTTCCTAGTCATTTTTGATACTGCAAACTCATATAATTTCCTATTAAAATGCGGACCATAATTTCTCATATAAATCAGCATTTCTTCAGGGAATTCATCGTACTGAGTAAAATTATTCCTTACCATAACACTTAAGTTAAGGGAGTAAGGAATGTCTTACTCCCTGTTAATATTAAACTATCTCATACTTCTGCGATATCCATATCTTCCAGACATACGATTCGGCATTTCATCCTCTTCCATATCTCGGTAAGAACGCTCATCATAGTCGTATTCATCAGATTTAGACTTTTCAATGCACTCAACAATCATGGAAGCATATTCTTCCATCTTCTTAGCTTTCTCAAGCAAATGCTCTTTATCACGTTTTGATCTAAAAGAAACCATAATCATAATACAATCCTTTCTTAATTACTGTTCTCTCCTTTATTCATCATAGCAAGCAGTTGTTGCATACCACTCTGAAGAGAAGACACTTGTTCTTGTAAAGATTGAATAGCTTTATCCTTTTCCTTATCAGCTTTTAAAGAAGGGTTTAATTCCTGTAAAGCATCTTCATAACTTTCAACTAGTTTTTGATGTTTTTCAACACTATTTAAAACACTTTTACTATTTTGAAGCATAGCATTAATATAAGAATTTAAAGCCTCTTTACTTTCAGCTAATATAAAAGCATCTTCACCATAATTTGCTATCGAACCATTAGGCACACCTTTAAACTCCCTTTTTTCACCATTAATGGTAGCAAATATATCTACTATCATTTCAAAATTAGGATTAAAGGTATTATACTTAGGTCTTGGAGCAGACACTCTTTCAACTGGACCACTTATAATCTTAGGATTATTTTGTAAATCTAAGATATAAAGTATGCTATTTTGACTTAAACTTGAAAACATAATTGTTACTTTTAATAATTAAATAACTGTACGAGACATTAATTCTAATACTCCTCTAACCCTGTCATTAAATACCATTATAGTATTGACGTTAAGTAATTCAGCTGCGGTTACAACTGTACCATTAGGGAGAGTTAAAGCCCTAGTAGTCCCATTCATTGTTAAAGTTATAGGAAGCGTAGCTGTAGCATCAGCAGGAATTACATCGCTGATAGCAATAGTAAGATAACCTACTGGCTGTATTCTACGAAAACCAAGAGCTATATCAATAGTCTCTGTTCCAATAGTAGTATTTGTAGATGTAATATACGGAATACCACCTGCATTAGTTGCTATAATTTGATTGCAGCAAGTCATACTTTTACCTCCCAATTCCGTTATTAAAGTATAATACTACCACCAAAACCGTTATTCATGTTAAAGCCATAATTATAACCACCAACATAAGGAGTTGCATTAGCAGCTATGAGATTAGGCCATGTAACAGGAACTGTATTAGGCTGCTTAGCAGCTATAGCATCAATCTTGTCATCAAGAGCATGGAAAGCTGCATTGAATTGCAGAGTCTGATGGTCATTGCTGATTTGATTTCTCAACTGAGTGATTATATCACCCTGAGCATCAATTCTATTTTGAAGTTCACGCTCCTTAAGGTCGCAGAACTCCTTAGTCATAGCAGTAGTCTGGGCAGCAATAGCATTAAGAATACTATTGGTGTTACCATCAGCTTGACGAGTCAGAGCATTGGTTTGCTGGCAAACACTTAATTGGTCAGCAGCTTCATTCTTAGCCAGTTCAAGCTGAGTAGCAGCAAAATTGCTAGCAGCCTGAGATTGTAGAGCATTAGTTTGATTGCAGATAGCAAGTCTATTCTCGCAGCAACACTCACAGAGTTGTCTACCAAGAGTAGCATTACCAGCCTGAATAGCATTGATTGTCTCAAGACCACTCATTCCAACCTGAGCACCAACACTCTGTATGGAGTTCTGTAAGGAGAATATACCATTCTTAACACTCTCAACAGAAGTATTGAGGATAGTAGCAAGCTGATTCAGAGAATCTGCACGACCATTAATAGCTTGCAATAAGAGGTCTCTACCAGCATTGTTGTTCAACTGATTGCTGATAAAACCAGTACCACCATTGTTATTAAAGCCATTACCATTACCATAGCCATAACCTCCCCACATCATCCACAGGAAGAGAATCCAAATCCAGTTACCATTGCCACCAAAACCACCATTGTTGTTAAGAGCTAACAGAAGGTTAGGGTCAATGCTACTATTAGTAGCACCTTCAGGAAACATAAAAACTTTACTGTCGTCCATAAATTTACTTTTTTAAATAATTAAACAATAATTTTTTTTGTAAGCTTACGGATGCAAAGATACGACAGTTTTGAATTTTATCCTAATTATGCTTATAAAACAGAAAAACCCCTAACTACTAAGTAGTTAGAGGTTTCACACATTCATCAATTTCATCTTTAAACCAGACTTTTTCACGAAAGCCTAATCTTTTTCTACCTTTAGGAAACTTATGCTCCCTTACTAGAGTATCAAATCTGCTAGTAGACATATGTAAATAAATAGCAACTTCTTCTTTACTCATAGGCTGGTGTGCTATTAACTTCATAATTTCAATAGCTTGTTCCTCATTTATTTCGCAATTACCTGCATCAATTTTATCAGCAGTATCTCTCAGCAGTTTAGTAAAAGCATCTTTAATAAAATTAATCATTTACATTTTATTCTTAAATATGAATAGATTATGATTATTATTCCAAGTAATACTACATGTAATACAAATAGGCTGTTAGTAGATATGGGTAAGCCTATGTAAGTATCTATGACATTTATTATATCATTTAGAAGCACATAATATAATGGTATTCTATGATATTTACAAAATCTAAACACAAAGCTGCTTATATACAAGAATAACCATGTCAATATTGAACAACTACCTATATAACCTATTACATTTAATTCTAAACCAAAATAGAATGCAGTTGTAAAGATTATATAGCATAATGCTATAATATAAGGTATTCCCCTTAAAATTAAGAGAAATACCTTATACAAATCTTTACTTACAGAGTTTTCCACCTTTTCCATAACCTCTGCCTCCTAAACCAGCTTTACGAGTTACAGGTCTTGGTCTTTTAGGACTCATCTTAGTTGAAGTTTTATTAGTTGTACTCATTACATTAATCTTTTTAAATCAGGTATATTACTCAAGATATTAGCTAAGACATTCCTACCAAAGTCATCTTCATTCTCTCTATGATAATTCCTTATTTTAGAATATTCAATGGCTAATAACTTTTTCAACATTATGTTATTATTATGAGTTTCCTTAACAAGTCTCTTATACTCAGAACCCTCAATGAATTCTTTTAACTCTTTAAGAGTTCTGAGTACAAAAGTTTCTTCTTTATAATTCATATTATTTATTTAAATAGTTTAGATGCCAGCGACAATCCCGCCACAAAAAGACATTTGTATTATTCCAATCCAGTCCATTACAACATAATTCTTTTAACGGCGACACCATATTCAGCACGTACATATAACTTGGCATACCCACCAGTCCAAGCAACAGTGACAGTACCTCTATTAAGTCCAGCAGATTCTACCCAATCGTCCCCTACACCAGAATGCATACCGTCAATTCTTTCATGTCTTATCAAGACAGGTATCGCACCACTTGGTGTCAATCCATCATCCGCACTGAATGTTAAAACACCATTATTATTGACGAATGACAATTCAACCATTTGCCAATGGCAGAATCCACTTGTATCATTAGAACCAACAACACGAGCCTTGTATTTCCCAGCTGTAAGTGGACTTGGAATATTCATTAAGTCTACAATAACCCAGTCTTCTTTATCTTGTGCATCATCAGCAATAATATTGCTACTGTTATATATATAAGTTTGATTATTGGATATATCTATCGTAGCAACAGGTTCTTCAGTTGCTCCATCAGCATCCTCTGCAAAGATTTGAAGTGTGCTATACTTCCCTTGTGCCCTATGAACATTAAGAAAAGCCTTATAATTGTTATAAGATTCAGAATTGTCATTGTCGCCATTGATAACAAACACTGGATATTCACCAGCGAAAGTAGTAATATCAGGGTCAATATCGAATGGCTTAAGATTAAGGTATTGAATGTTGTTATGAGTAACAGCACTCATATCAATATCTGATGGTGGGGCATAACCTGCCCAATCTTTTTTTCTTAACACTTGCCATCCTCCGTCACTTTCATGACCCCTTAATCTGTTTATCAGTTCATTTTTATGATATATGTATTCAGTTGCAGTTGCATTATATGAATTTTGCTCTGTAACAATATAAATACGTTCACCATCATCGTTCAAATAAACAGCTTTTATAGACCAACAATGACCTGTATTCCAAATAAAATCCATAGGCTGAATCTTATCTGCAAAAGCTTCATAGGAAGTTTCGCCTTCTTTATCTCCTACTTTAAAATAAGTAAGTTTATCATATGTATTATTACTTCCAATTAAAGTCATAATCCTATTTGCCCATGTACTATTGCTCCATTTAGATGATACAACAACCAACGAATCAAGTCCTAATAACCAAGAAGTTAAACCTGTACATACTGTCCCATAATATGCACCACTTTTGCCTGACAGACTATTATGTGTGAACCCATATTTAGATACTCTGTCTGATGAATCAATCTGTTCTGTATACATAACAGAACGAGGATTTAACAAAGATGTCAAATATGTTCTTGCTGACACATGTTGTGGAACATATTTACTCCACTCTGAAGTTTCAGAGTAATTTATTCCAATTAGTTCAACACCCTTTTTAAATCGTGTACTTCTGCCTCCATTTAAACTTGGAAAGACAGGACGTAATGCCTTCCATGTTATACGTTGAACAATGTCATTCCTCTTAAGATAATTTCCATATATCTCTCTCACTTGCTCTTCAGTAGCTGGACTTCCATCAACAACCAGATTTGGTAATATTTGTCTATAACCTAAATTAAGAAGGTCTGCAAGAGTAAAGAATTTATCTACTACCCTATCTGTTTTATTAGGTGTGGATAAGTCTTTGCGTACAACTTCAAACACTATTCCAACACCAGCTATAGCCTTACCACTTCTAAGTACCTTGTAATTATTGCTGGATGCAGCGGCTTCTATATTTGAAAAATACGGTACACAATAGAAATCGGCAACCCGTCCATTAGTTGTGTCTATTGTATGTATCCGATAAATTCTATATGATTCATCAAGCTTCAGATAGTATCCATTTTTTAGTGTAATTGGATTGCTTATAAGTATATTATTGGAATCTTTTATTTGCCCATCAGCATCCATTGTTCCAAAACTGAATGACAACTCATCACTTATAACAAAAGCATCTCTTCTCTTGTTAACTTCATTCACGAGACCCCCAACTTGTGCATCACGGGTGACAGTAATAATCTGTGGTGTATTATCTGGTGTTGAACCATAATTTTTTTGCCAATATAAATACTTTGCACTCTCGGACAGCTCTATTGTCACATCTTGACCTGAAAATAAGGTCATCCAAGCCTTTGTTGACGAACAATTATATCCATCACAATCATGAGGAACATATGTATTATATAGCACAGAAGAAGCTATATTCCCTGTTGTTGGTAATTCTTCAGTTGTTAACAAAAAATGAGCTTGTTTTTCATCATTTGCTTTAACATAAAGGCTTTTTGCTCCCTCAACAGATATTTTGTAACAGGTTCTTCCAGTAGCACGATTGATAAAGTATCCATCATTATTCATATTCATTGGTGTTACACTTATCGGATTTTCTAAACCATTTTCCTCTACCTCTACTGTTGTTCCTAACACAGTTTCGTCAAGAGCATCAACATTATTACCAATATCTGTAATAGTATTTTGAATTTGTAAAACTTGTTCAGAAAAATAGTTAACGTCTCCGCCCTCTTTTGTCTCAATAACAGGTATCACTGATATTGGAATATACGTCCCATCGTTTTCGCTTGATTGATATTTACTGCGAAAATAGATGTATTTTGCATTATTTGGAATATCAACTGTTTCCGTTTCTCCTACGTTTACATTTTTCATGTATGCCTCTTCAATTATATAGTCTGATAACTCATTCGCATCTGTAATTGGACTGTCGGGCATTAGTTGCGTAGTAAAAGTATAAATAGTTTTATAATTTGCATTGGCTGTAATCTTCAATTTTTTCCATGTTGAATCAAGAGCACCATGCCTATTTTTTCTGTTAACTGTTTGCCCAGTTGTACCATACCTCCATTCTTTAGTGCTATCATTACCCCAATAGAAATCACCAAAACTTGTAGCAGTTAATGTTGACCTTATGTTATCCAACTCTTGTTCTGTCACCACCCCATACAACTGCTCATTCAACTCCTTGACCGCTGCCGCACTCGGCACATTGTTAGCACCCCCAGTGTTTAAATCTTGTGTAATTCCAACCTCATTTAAATTTTGGCTTGTTGCAAAAGTTTGTTCATTTTCACTATTAAATTCTCTGCCACTATCTGCCCAATGATTATTAGTATCAGAAGAACTATATTCATATATTTTAACAGGGTCTGATGAAGTACTCCCTTTTACATAAGCATAGTCTCCAGGCATTGCTGTATTAGCAGCTTTAAGTGCATCTAAAGAAATAAACCAACCTTTAAAAGGATTTATTGCATCAGCACCATCTTCAATATCGAAAGTATCAACAACATCTTCACTTGTGTCATCTTTTGAAATTGTAACTTTAGTTGTCTTTCCATCCTTACTTGAAGATGCAGTCAATCCAATTCCTCTAGGTCCTTTTATAGGATAAGAAGGAGTTTCACTAGGTAATTCAGAATTAGGTACATTTTCAAAACTTAAATTACCATTTTCATCTACAGAAGGTACATAAGCATTACCAGTATCTCCTGTATTTCCTTTAGGAAGAGAAAAAGACAATGTAATTCCTTCCTCAGTTTCAGTTGCTTCTACTTTAGCATCTTGAGCATCAGCAACAACTGTAACATCTTGATTAACAGTAATTGGTTTTAATGTAGGTACACTAAACTCTCCTGCACCATTTAAAAATTTTGTAGAGTCTCCATCTTCAGGAAAGTTTATTTTAGTTCCCTTAGATTCCTCTATTTTATTTTCAAGTCTGTTGAACTCTCTACCCAAAGAATTCCATTCCTCTGCGGATAAAGGGTCTCCTTTACTTTTATTAAAAATATCCATCATACTATTCTAGATTAAATGTAAATATGTATGTAAATCCATTATTGTTAATATTAATTGTAACACAGTCCAGCCTCTTATTTATAACACAGCTGTTCTTGTATAGACAATTAAAAATGTCATATACTCTTTCGTCTACCTTGTCTAGACCAGTAATATAGTCTTTTAGAAACAGTAATACTAATAGTCTTAATTGTTCCTTACTATTTATATTTCCTATATATTCCAAGGTAGTAAAGTATCTCTTAATGCTTTCTATTAATATTTCATCCATTGCATGAACAATTTGAATTATTTGTGAAATTGCTCAAATGAAGTTTATTCCAAAAGAATATTTTATCTTTATAAGATATAGCAAGATTAAATGCATTATACAGCAATAGTAAGTCTGTAGAACTTGTATTAATCTCACAGCATTTTGTACTTATAATCGAATTATATAATGCATTAAATACATAATCTTTTAATGCTCTGGAATCATAAAACAATTCTTTATTAGAATAAGAATCTTCATTATAGGCATATATGATAAATAAATCAGTTTCAACATTAGAATTTAGTAAAGCATTTCTTGTGGCAGAAGGCGTAATGTTATCAAGATATATACGTTCTATATGACTATACATACCTTCGTCTTCAGTATTTCCTTCTTCAGAAATTTCTATATGATACGCATTAGAACTTTCATCTTCTCCACAATTAAAAGTTTTCTGTGTGTCAATATAAATGTCTGTTATTAATGCATCACTAGTTACTTTTATCTGAAATCCATTTACTCCTGATATACGATTTGTCTCTATTGTAATCATTTATTACTGGTTGTTTTAGGTTTTAATTTTGCTATAGTAAGCTTTGTTTGATTATCAGTCTCGGCTTTCTTTTTATCAAACTCAAGTCGTTGTTTATCTAACTCGTGCTTTTTAATATCTGACTGATTTTTTAAATCAAACTCACGAATTTGTTCTTCAAGTTTTCTACGATCAGCTTCAGAATACTCCTCAGGCTCTTTCAAAGTCTCCTCATTGAGTTTCTGTAAATTAGCTATAATAAGTTTAGTTTCATTATCCTGAGTATTCATACGTTCAGCACTCTCTAATTTACTAGCCTCAAGCATTATCTTCTGTTCATTAGCTTCTTGTGCGATTTGATTCTGCTGCTGTTGAGCCTGTGCTTGCTGTTGTTGTATACGCTGTTCATCCTTCTCTATCATGCGGATTTTATCAGCCAAAGACACATTTTGAGCTATCTTTAGATAAGTACTGAAACTTGTCATCTGATTCTGAATAGCAAGTTGTGCAGCATTATCTATCTTTTGCTCGAGTTTCAAAGTGTCTTGATTAGCATCTACGACAAGGCCATAATCATTTTCCGCGAATACATCTCCGTCAATATCCATGATTTGCATAGCCCCTTCAGAAGTAATATAACTGAACTTCTTATTCTGGCCTCTCATAGCTATTTTTGCTGTCTCTAGAAAAGCTTCAAGTACTCTTCTTTTAACATCGTTATGTTTAGCAAACATCCATCTTGTGATATAGCTAGATTGCAGAGTAGCTCTTTCTACTCCACCTACAGTTTCACGATTTTGAATATTACCTTCACGCTGCTTGCTTATACCTACAATATCAGACATCTCCAATTTTATAAACTCAAGAAGGTTTATATATTGTTGTATAGAATTTCCTAATTCAGCATCTACAACTGTCTGTGGATTATTAAGCATTCCTGCTAACTTACCTTTAGCAGCACCAACATTACCTTCTTTAAAAGAGTCTGTTACAAGCATACCAGTGCTTTTAATATAATAAAGCCATTGCTCTGGAGTCCAGCCTGCAGGAGCTGTAGCAAAGTCAAACCTTACAAGTTTACCCATATTACGTGCTATAAGACGATTTAAACGGTCCTGTATGACATCATATAAGTAATTATAAGGTTTCATCATATCAACCATTGAATATGGCTGCTTATCATTTAAATTATATATAGATCCTATAATACCAAAATGACATCTAGATGGATTGCTTAATCTATTATATTGTATTTTTCTAGGACAAGGCTTTCCTTGAGAATCCTGTGGATAAATGTAGATAGCATCTTCTCCACTCCCTATCATTACACCTTCCCAAGCTTCATTTACATAATAAATTTTTTCTTCCTCACCAGCATTCTCATCACAAATATATTGTTCTGGGAAGAACATATACATAGGTTTACCATTAGAATCGTATCTCTTAACCTTTTTAATACGTTTATAAGATTTCCAATATACCCTGAGTACTCTTATATTCCCATATAAGTCATAAGGTAAAGAACTTGCAGATACACCATCTGCAAATTGAACCCAATTAAATCCATCAGAATCTGTATATATATTCGCTCCAGAACGGTCTAAATCCTTTGGTAGGATAAATTCATTACGTTCATCATATTTACCTCCAGAGAAAGCTTCTGTAGAGCTTCTATTGTAATTCTCAATAAGCTTCACTTGCTTCTCTGTAAGCTGTTCTCTAAAGACATCTATAATTCTACCAGGTTGCCAATAATCCTCTATAGATATTATATCAGCATCTTCTATATTTGAAGAATATCCAGAGCGATAAATACGTACTTTCTCTGGATTAAGTCTTTCTAAAGTAGGCTCACCACTAACTATTGAGCACTGGTATATCTCTTCCTTACAAGCAAGTACATCCATAAATCCTTCATTAAAGATTTGAGGCATATTCAACTCCTTGTAATAATGTCTAAGTAACTGGTTAGCTCTAATCTCCCTTAAATCTTGCCAATCATATAAATAGTAATCGCTAAGTTTTGTAAGTTTCTCTTGGTACTCTTCCTCTGAAAGGTCTTGATCAGCTATAAGTTCTTGTAGTTTGCCAAGAACTTCTTGCTTTTTAGTCTCTTCAACTTCAGT
>Ga0247611_10003517_pt1 | contig 23103 bp, 23 predicted proteins | sample 177DNAGHGhighgp2_FD_192422 | JGI IMG/M metagenome (GOLD analysis project Ga0247611, IMG submission 192422) | Sheep rumen microbial communities from Palmerston North, Manawatu-Wanganui, New Zealand - 1770 DNA GHGhigh gp2 | ecosystem: Host-associated > Mammals > Digestive system > Stomach > Rumen... | reverse complement strand
GCGGGGGTGAGACGGCGGGCGGCGGGGGTTGCGAGGGCGATGTTGCGGCGGGCGGCGGGCATGGTGGGAGGGGTTCGAGGGTTCGGGGGATTCGGGGTTTCGGGGAGCTAGAGGAGGCTAAGGTAGACGGCTTCGGCGGCGGTGACGGCGGCGGTTTCGGTGCGGAGGCGGGAGGACCCGAGGGTCACCGGGATGAAGCCGGCTGCCATGGCGGCGCGCACCTCTTCAGGGGAGAAGTCTCCCTCGGGGCCGATGAGGACGACGATTTCGGGGAGCGCGGTGGCGGGGGCGGTTGCGGCGGCGGGGGTGTTCGCGGCAGGGACGGTTGCGGCGGCGGGGGCTAGGGCCGGGGCAGGGTTGGCGCGCCAGAAGTCGCGAAGGAGGGCCATGATGGAGGCGCGGGGCTGGACCTCGTCGGAACAGTAAGCGATCAGACGGAGGGTCGCGGGGATGGAGGGGGTTGCCGAGGTCCTCGACATTTCGCCTACGTTTTCGGCCGTTTTCGTAGGCAACCCCCCTTTAAAAGCAGGGGTCGCCGACGTTTTGGGCCCTTTTTGCGGGTGAGCGCTATCAGCAGCGCAACTTTCGATGAAATCGCGGACGGAAATGGAGGGGGCAAGGGTCGGGATGGCGCCTTTGAGGGACTGCTTGGCGGCGGAAAGGAGGATCTTCCCGAGGCGGTCGGCCTTGCCAAGGACTTTGCGCTCGGAGCGGTCGCCGATGACCGGAACGAGGGTGTCGAGACCGACCTCTGTGGCCTTTTCGGCCATCCATTCGTAGCGGTCGGGGTTCTTGGTCGGGCAGACGGCGAGGGTCAGGCGGTATGGATGGGAGTGCCAGCCGGGTTCGGCGGAATCGATTTGGGCGACGATAGGGGCAGCGTCATTTTTGGCGTTTTTTGACGCACCCCCCACCCCTAAACCATGGGGGGTGGAGCATTTTTGGCCATTTTTGACGCCGCCCCCCTTCATAGTACCTACAGGGTCAGAGTCCAGGAGGGTGCAGTGGTAGAGGATGCCGCGGCCGTCGATGACCTCGATGCGGTCGCCGGGACGATGGCGGAGGACACGAACGCAGTGTGCGGCTTCCTCGGCGGGAAGGCGGAGGATGGAGCCCTGGATGTCGTCGGAATAGAAGATTTCCATCGGAAAGCTGAGTTGGGGTGCGGGGATTCGGAGTTCGAGGGTTACGGCCGGATGATTTCGACCTCGCCGTCGAGGCCAAGTTTAAGGATCTGCGAGGGGCGACCGGACGCAGAGTCATCGAAGCGGACGGTGGCCGAAGAAGGAGCCGTGCGACCGGAGGCTCTGCGGTCAGAGCCGGAGAGAGCGGGAGTCGCGCCGGGGAGGGCGAGGCCGGAGCCGGAGCGAGAGGCGGGGGACGGGGACCCGGAGCGGGAGAGGCCGGGGAGGGCGAGGCCGGAGACGGAGGCGGGGACGATGTAGTCGACGCCGGCGCGGATCTCGGGGGAGATCTCGGGGAAGGAGGCCGGGGCGGGCTCGCCGGAGATGTTGGCAGAGGTGCTGACGAGCGGACGACGCAAGCGGTAGATCAGCCGGTTGCAGAAGACCGCCCCGGCCGACACGGGACGCTCGTCCCAGTCGTCGCTCTTCGAATCGACGCCGGTCGAGCCAGCCCGCGGAATACGGATACCCACGGAGCCGTCGGCCGCAACAACCGAGGGGGCGAGGCCAAATCCGGCAGGGGAGGGGTACTGCCCCTTCGGGAGTTCGCCCTTCGGGCTCACCCCACCGTCTGGCGACGGTCCCCCCGCTTCCGTCGGGGTCCCCGGAGAGCGCAAGCTATCTGGGGTGCACACGCGGGTGGCACGTCCCTCAGGGGCAGTCCCCTCCCCTGCTACGCGTTGAACTACCGCACCGGGATAGACGATGGTCATGGGGGCGTCGTTCACAGAGACGAGGTCGACCGCGATCGAGGGGATCTTGCGGATGTAACGCGCCACCATGTCGAGGTCGCAGGCCAGCAGGACGAGGGATTTGGCTTCGGCGCGACGCTTGAGGGCGAAGACGCGCTGAACCGCCGCTTCGTTGGTGGCGTCGCAGCCGATACCCCAGACGGTGTCGGTCGGATAGAGGATGATGCCGCCGCGTTTCAGGACGTCGAGGGCCTCGGCGACGACTTCGTTTATATCGTTTTTCGTAATCATCTATATATCAATTCTTTATGAAAATTGCCCACCTGAAATTCGGTATGCATTTTTTGTAAATCGCTATGTATCAACGCATTGTAAATCACGCCCACAGTGAGAGCATGCCGGGATGGTGACGCAGGACGGGGTGCAGGGCAGAGCGCAGGGCAGGGCGCAGGGCAGGGCGCAGGACGGGGTGCAGGACGGGGTGCAGGGCAGGGCGCAGGGCAGGGCGCAGGGTGCAGGACGTGGCGCAGGGCAGGGCGCGGGGCGCAGGACGCAGGACGGGGCGCAGGGCAGAGGCAAGGGTGAACATGCTACCACCAGGATTGGTTATACAGCGAACCGGACTTTTTCCACCAGATCATCATGAGCCAGCCGAAGAGGGCGCCGCCAAGGTGGGCGAAGTGAGCCACGCCGTCGAGGGTGCCGGTGACTCCGGTGAGGAGTTCGATGCCCAGGAAGATGAGCACCATCCATTTGGCAGAGAGGGTGACGGGCGGGAAAAGCAGGGTCATCTGGTTATCCGGATACAGGAAGGCGTAGCCCAGAAGCACGCCGTAGATGGCGCCGGAGGCTCCCACGGTGGGGGTGAGCTTCAGCTGGGCGTAGGCCTTCGCGGCGGCGAGGGCTTTGGAGGAACCGGCGGCAAGGGCTGCGTCGGTGCCGGCGTCTGCCATCTGGTTCAAAAGGGCGCTCGCCTGCAACCACTGCACACCCATATGCAGGGCAGCGGCGCCGAGGCCGCAGACGAAGTAGAAGATGAGGAACTTGCGCTCCCCTATCGTGCGTTCCACCGCCATGCCAAAGATGAACAGGGTGTACATGTTGAAGAACAGGTGCCAGAAGCCTCCGTGCATGAACATGTGGGTGAGGGGCTGCCACCAGCGGAAGTATTGCGACGCCGGGTAGAACAGCCCGAAGGTGCTCACCATGAAGTTCTCGTTGATGAGCGTGGCGATGAAGAAGATAGCGTTGACTATCAGGATATTGCGCGTAACGACGGGGATCATCGGGCGCCGCTCGGAAGGCTGCTGGTCATAGTAGGGCATGGGCTAGAACTTTTTGTCGATGTCTTCCAGAGGAATAAGCGTGACGATGCGACGGCCGCTTGGGGTGAGCTCGGAGTTTTCGCAGGCGAAGAGGGAGTCGACAAGGGCCTTGGCCTCTTCGGCGTTAGCGACCGTGAAGCCGATGGATTCGAGGGTGGCGAACTTGGCGGCGACGGCGCTCCAGACCATGTCGGACGGGGCGGCGGGATTGCTGTCGGAGAGGATGAGGACGAGGTCCTGCACCATCTGTTCCACCTTCCCGGGTTCGCAGGAGAAGCCTTCGGGCACGCCGTTCACGACGACGGTGTCGGCACCGAACGGAGCGATGTCGAAGCCCAGAGCTTCCAGAGTGCCGGCCTGCTCTTCGAAGAGGAGACGGGCTGCCGGGCCGACCTGGACGGCGACGGGGAAGAGGGACTTCTGGGAGATGTGGGCGGAGTGGCTCAGGGCCGCGAGCGCCTGCTCGTAGGCGACGCGTTCCCTGGCCCTGCGGATATGGACTGCAAGCAGCCCCGAGGCCGCGGGTGACACGATGTAGCGGCCCTTGACTATCAGGAGGTTCGGCCCCGCTCCGGCGGTAGTGCCGGGGGCTGCGGAGGCGGGAGTGGAGGTGGCGGCGGATTCGCGGGCGGCTTGCGCCGGAGATGGGTAGCCGTCAAAGAGGGCGTCGTAGCGTTCGGGCCCCTCCCCTCCGCCTTCCTGCGAAGGCCAGGGCGCATCAGCGCCGCGGCGAGAGAGAGGAGCGATGCGACGATCGGAAGCCGCCCGACCGAAGGGAGGCCATGCCCCCTCGGGGGCTGTCTGCGGAGCAGACTGGGGGGAAAGATAGGCGGGACTGAAAGGACCGACGATCCCTTCGGACCCAGCGGGGACGAAGGGATCGTAATTGGGATCGAGATCGGGGGCGGGGGCGGAGACGGGGCCATGGATGGCCTCGAAGTTGCGGCCGAGCACCGGCATCTGGACGCCGGAGGCGGCGTCGAAATCAATCCCGTCGCCGAAGGCGTTGCGCCCGAGCGTTTCCTTCACGCAGGCGTAGAGAATCTGGAAGACGACGTTCTCGTCGGCAAACTTAACCTCGTTCTTGGTGGGCGAGATGTTCACGTCGACGTCGGCCGGATCGACCTCCAGCCAGATGAACCAGGAGGGCTGGACGTCGGCAGCGATGAAGCCTTCGTAGCCTTTGAGCACCGCTTTGCGGAGGTAGCCGCTGCCGAAGTAACGGCCGTTCACGAAGAAGTACTGGTGCGCGACGGTTTTGCGGGCGCTCTGCGGGCGGGCGAGGAAGCCGTGCACGCGGACCGTTGTGGTGTCGGCCTCAAGGTCGACGATGTCGTCGGCCACCGAGCTGCCGAGAAGTTCCAGGATGCGGAATTTCAGGGACTTGGCGGGGCGGAGGACGTAGAGGTCGCGGTCGTTAGAGCGCAGCGAGAAGGCGATTTCGGGACGGGTGAGGGCCACGCGGGTGAACTCCTCAACTATATGTTTGAGCTCGACGTTGTCGCTCTTGAGGAACTTGCGGCGGGCGGGGGTGTTGTAGAAGAGGTTGCGCACCGCGAAGTTGCTTCCGACGGGCGCGGCGACGGTGGAGGTGCGGAGGTCGGGGCCGCCGGCCACCACCTGGGTGGCGGTCTCGTCGCCGGGGCGACGAGTGCGGAGGGTCACCTCCGCTACGGCGGCCACGCTCGGCAGCGCTTCGCCACGGAAGCCATAGCTCCCGATCGCGGTCAAATCTTCCGCCGTGGCGATCTTGCTGGTCGCATGCCTTTCGAAGCAGAGGACGGCGTCGCCCGGAGACATTCCGCAGCCGTTGTCTATCACCTGAATCAGAGTTCTGCCGGCGTCGGCCACTACGACTTTGATGTCGGTGGCGCCGGCGTCTACCGCATTCTCCATCAGCTCCTTCACTACCGAAGCGGGCCTCTGCACCACTTCTCCGGCGGCTATCATATTGGCCAGGCGGGCCGGCAGTATCTGCAATTTACTCATTTGACGAAGAGGTACGGGTAGATTTTGAGGAAGAAGTAGATCACCGCCACGATGAGCAGCATGGTGATGATGCCGATGATGGTCTGCACGGTTTTCATGGGAGACTTGGTGCGCTTGTAGGCACCGTCGCGGAAGGCTCCGCGAACGTAGCTGCCGGGAACGTAGCCTTCCTTTTTGTCACTGCCGTCCACAGCCCCGAAGTACTGACGGCGCTTCTCTTTTTCGGCGTCGTAGTAGATGGGCTTGTGGTTGTATGTGCGGTGCTCGGTCTCTCCGAAGAAATTGAAAATTGCCATATCACACAAATATAGCAATTCCTTCGGGAATTACGTTAATCCATCCAGAATGTTACTCCCAGAGAGATCATCTTGTAGCGCGGGTCGTACGCGGTGCGGGAGATGCCGCGATCCTCGTAGAACTGGTTGTTCAGACGGCCGGCGAGTGCGTCTTCATACATAAAGCGGATGCCGGTCTTATTGAAGACCACTTCGAAGCCGAAGCTCTTGTTGAGCCAGCCCATGCGGCCGATGTCCTTCACTCCGTCGGAGAGGGTGTTGATGGGGTAGGAGTCGGTGCCGTCGAGCATGAATTGGAGGTATCCCTTCACGCCGCCGTACGCGCGAACCTGAATCTTCGGGGTGACGAAGAAGTTGAGAACCGGCATAAGGCCCATGTTCCAACTCATATGGGTGGCGAGCTCGTCGGTCCCCTTGACCTTTCCCATACCGAAGCTCATACCTATCATGTTCCAGTCCAGAGCCAGCGGGCCCCAGATCGGGAAGAGGAAGTCACCATTATAGTTGAAGCCGTGCATCATGAAGTCGGGATAGTAGTAGTACATGCCCACCGGGTCGTACCACTGCATGTTGAGGTAGCCGAAGTTGATGCATGCGCCGCTTCTTACGCGAAGCACGTCGGAGATGGCGTTGGTGTGCTCTTCGAGATCGTAGCTGGCGTATTTCTGCAAGGAGGTCTGTGCGAATCCCTGCACCGCGAGGCCCAGAAGGGCTATGAGGATGATGAATTTTTTCATGGCTTTGATCTCTAAAGGGTTACTTCGCCGGTGAGGTAGTTGATCGACTTGAAGAAACGGGTGCGGGCGCACTTGCTGAACTTGAGCGACTTGTTGGAGCCGCCTCGTTCGACCTTGATGGTGCCGGAGTAGTAGGTGCGGTGCTTATTGTCCAGGGTCTGGCCCTCGGTGACGTCGAGGCCCTTGAGCACGTCGCCAATCCTGAGGCCGCTCTGCTTCACCACCTCGGAGTTCTTGTCCAGACCTATCACGGAGCCGTCGACACCCAGGATGATGCCGAAGTCGTAGAGCGGGATGTCTTTATAGAAGAAACGGGTGCAGCCCGAAGCTTCTTTTTCTTCTGAAAAGTCTTCGGACGGCCAGTCGAACCAGGTTACGGCGTTCGAGTAGAGCTTGTCCACGTTGGCGTCGGTATTCTCCTGATAGTTATATTTGAGCTGATAGATGAGAGGCAGGGTCTTCTGGCCCAGCTTCCTGGCTTCCAGAAGGTCGATTTCCAGATAGGCGGTGGTGGAGGCACTCTTGTGGGTGTAGCCGCCGGACTTCACCGTGGTGTATTTGTTCTTGGTGACGCTGCCCAGATAGGTGCCCTTCCAGCCGTAGACCGGGGTGCTGGTGCTACCGGTCTGAACCTGCTGTTCGGTTTCGGGAACGTAGTTGTATTCCACGCTCTGATTGGCGTCTTTCACGATGGTGAAGACAACGTCGGGATCGTTCTCGTCGCGCTTGAGGCCCACCTTTTCGAGCTTGGTGCAGATGGTTTCGAAGAGTTCTTTATCTGCCAGGACGTCGTCGGACGAGAAGTAGTAGTCGTAGGTCTTGAAGGTACGCCAGGCGGCGTCTTTGTCCATGCGGATCTTGTAACGGTCGGACATGGTGTTGTACGGCTTGGATACCCATTTGGCCTGAGCCGGGTGGAAACCTGCCGCTGTCATCCAGGCGGGGAAGTCAGTGCCGAAGTTGACTTCGTACTCGCCTATCGCCGGATGTTCGAGCTTGAGGACATGCCTGTAGGGAGATTCGATAGCATCATAGAAACTATCGGCGCGCCAGCCACGGGCGTCGCGGCCGTCGACCGCAAGGACCCTGGAGCCCACGTAGATGGGCTCTTCGGTGGGGCGCCAGAAGAGTTTCTGGTCTGCCCTGGTGGGGCTGTCGAGAATGGAGATGATATACTGACGTATATCCCTGGACTGCTCGTCCATCCAGCTGGGGGTAAGGTCGCCGCCCCAGGTGACGGTGAGATAATCCGCATCCCACCAGCGGATGTTGCGTACGCCCATCACGGGCTCCCCTCCCCATGCGAACGCCGGGAGCAGGAGCGCGAGAGCAAGAATAAGAGACTTTTTCATAACTCTGTCCATTTCGGACAAAGTTACGTTTTCCGAACTAGTTTTTTGTGGTGGATTACACCACAGAAGCTAGCGTTTTTTCTCTCCCAGCACGGCCCAGCGGACGAAGGGGATGCGGCGAAGGATCTCGTAGAGCAGCGGCGAGAGGGTGAAGACCGCCACAGCGAGGATGGCGTACATCGCCACGGGGGGCAGCTGGGTGTACATCTTCATCATGTGGCCGAGGCTGGCGATGACGAGATAGTGCACGATGTAGAGGCCGAAACTGCTCCGCGTGAGGTAGTCGGCGACGGGGCCGGTGCGGTCGAACTTGGCGCGGAACCAACCAATCATCGCCAGGATGGCCAGCCACCCGTAGGCGCAGTTGAGGGGGCTGCCGAGATACTGCGGGGAGGTGTTGTCCTGCCCGAAAGTTGTGGCGATGAGGACGCCTCCGGCTGCGACCGCTGCGGCAAGGGTGGGAGCCCAGTATTTGCCGAGGGTATCTTGCACGGAGTCGTTGCTGAAGATGAAGTAACCCATCAGGAACGGCACGAAGTAGAAGAGCGGCTTGTAGAGATTGTAGAGGCCGTCTGGGCTTTCCGGGCGGGGATTCCGGATGATGAGCTGCTCGGCGCCGAAGAACGCCAGGCCCAGCACCAGCAGCAGAACCATCGCCCAGAGGCCGCCGGTTTTGCCAGCGCTCCCTGTTTCCGTCGCCCTTATCTCTCCCCCGAACACGCGTCCGCACCAGTCGTGGAAGCGGTTCTTCGAGTCGAACTTGCGGACGAGGAGCAGGAGCAGCGAGAAGAGCCAGAGATCCTGGATGAACCATAGCGGGCCGATGCCGCTGAACGACCACATGATATATTTGCCGATGCCCGGCACGCCTGCGGAGAGGTCGGTCCCCTGGGCGACGCCGGCGATGACGGTGTTGAAGTAGCCCGTCATCCACTGGAAGACGAGAAGGCCGATGGTGCCGGGAACCAGCAGTTTGCGGGTGCGAACGCCGAACCACTTGCTCGCGGCGGAGCGGGAGTCCGCGCCGGCGTCTGCCGAAAACTTATCCAACGCATAGCGGGCGCTGATGCCGGCGAGAAGGAAGAGGAGCGGCATGAACCAGGGGTAGAGGATATACATCACTATATCCTGATACTGCTTGACGTCGGGATAGGGACCGAAACCGCCGATGCCGCCGAAGACACCTTTGTTGTTGTAGAAGTAGATGACGTGATAGAGGAGCACCAGGAGGACTACCACCCAACGCAGATTGTCGAGCCAATGCTTTCTCATTTCGTCAAACCTCCCATCATTTTTCCCAGAGCATCCTGGAAGATTTCTGTTTTGAGGAGCGCCATGCCTTTCTCGTCGCCAAGGACAAGGAGGGCGTCGCCGGGCTTGATGTCGTAGAGTTTGCGGGCGTCGCGGGGAATGACTATCTGGCCTTTGTCCCCCACCTTCACTACGCCGAAGATGTATTTGCCGTTGTTTTCTTGCATAATTGTTTGTGGGCTTACCGTTGGAAAAGTTAGAAATTTCCCACAAATATAACAAAATTTTTGGATATTGGAACGACTCGGGAGCCGATAGTCGCGCGAATTAATTATTTTTGCGATATGGAGATTCTGGAAATACATTCTTTGGACGCGCTGGCAGGCGGCGAGCAAGGATTGCCGGCCGGCGGCGCGCGCGAAATGCCGGCGGACACTGTTTCCGGTGCAAGGCCATTTATTCCGCCCGAAGTGATGGTCGCGGATTTGCTTGGGCTGATGGAGGAGCTGGATCCGACGCTCAAGGTGACGCCGGCGATGCTGCGTGCGGCGGCTGAGGATCCGAACACACATATGTTTGTGGCGATGGAAGACGGGCACGTGATTGGCACCGCTTCCCTGTGCGTAATGCACTGTCCATCAGAGGTTAAGGCCCGAATTGAGGATGTGGCGGTGGCGTCTTCCCAAAGGGGGCGCGGGATAGGACGCCGGCTGATGGAACACATGCTGGAGTTCGCACGCCGGGAGCTTGCGCCCGTCGAACTGAATCTCACGTCGCGGCCGGCCCGGGTCGCCGCCAATCAACTTTACCGCAGCCTTGGGTTCCTGCCGTACGAAACCAATGTTTATAAGATGAAGTTGTAGAGGTGAGTGTCGGAGACGTCCCAAAAACCGGGACGTCTCGGTCAAAAAAGGCCTAAAAACGTAGGAGACGTCCCATTTTTCGGGACGTCTCCTACACCCCACCCCCTCAACTTACAATGTTTCCAGCAAGCAGGCGGCATCGGAATAGGAAACTCCGCATACTCTGGCAATCTGTGTGGCATCCGCGCTGAAGCGGAAACGGATTTGTCGGGCTAGTTCAGCGAGCTCTTCCTTCACCAGTTCTATCACCGATGATTTCTGAAACAGGCTTCGGCAAAGATCCGGAAGCGCTGCAAGAATGATTTGATCTCGAAATGCGGGAAGGTTTTCATTTGATTCCAGGCGCTTACGGGCCTTGGAAGAAGTCTTAAGGAAGTAGTCCATTCGCTTTGGGGTGTGGAAACAGGATTCTACAAATTCCACATCTGTATATGAAGACGGGAGAATGTACCCTTCCGCGCCTACCAGCCATTTGTCCGGAAGATCAATACATTCGCTTCGAAGAATTCTTGAACGCTCGCGACCAGAACAATCACCTATGAGTCGGCCGGAAGGGAACGATGGATTAAAGAACACGTTTCCGGTGCCCCAACGATATTGACTTGGATGAGAGCAAATGTTTGCCGCTACGCAGTTCATCTGTACATATGCAATGGCTTTCTCAACACCTTCGTCGTATGCGCTGACTTCTCTCATATCGAGATTGTTCCCCCTGAGGAATTCCTTGATGCCGTACTTTCTGCGGTAGTACAAGGAGTAGCGATGCTTGAACTGATTAATAAACGCGATTACGTCTTCCCGCTTCCCTTTGAGCACGAAGTGGACATGGTTGGACATGAGGATGAAGGCCAGGATGACGACGTCCGGACACTGCGCGGCCTGTATGGCGATGTAGTTCATCGCCACTATGAAGTCTATTTCTTCACGGAACCAGAGGCCCTCCTCGAGGTGATCCGTACTGATCAGATAAATCCGTCTCATATTATTCTCCGGGGCATTAGAGCCCGGTTTGCGCAAAATAGGTGATTTGTTCGTATTTTTGTGGAGTAAAACGGGGTGTAAAACAAAAATAATTTTTTCGATACATATGAAAAAAATTGTATTCTGGGATTTGGACGGTACTCTGATCGATACTTTGGACGACCTCGGCGCGGCCGTGAACCATGCGCTAGCGCTCCGGGGGCTGCCGCAGCTCGGGCCGGACGATTTCCGGAAGATGGTCGGCCATGGCGTCCGCAATCTGGTGGCGCAGGCGGTGGAGAAGGCGGCGGAGGATGCGGTGGAGAAGGCGGCGGGGGATGCGGTGGCGAAGGCGGCGGAGGATGCGGTGGCTGATGGCAGCCGGCCAGCCCTGGAGGACGTTCGCGCCGACGCTTACATCGACTCCGCCCTGGCAGATTTCAAGGAATACTATTGCGCGAATATCGACGTGTTCACGCGCCCGTATCCCGGGATGCCGGAACTGCTTTCGGAGCTGTCGAAGGCCGGGATGAAGATGGCGGTGGTGTCCAACAAGTTTCAGGAAGGAACCGAACGTCTGGTGAAGGAGTTCTTCCCCGACGTGGATTTCGTCGCGATCCTCGGGAACCGTCCCGGCTGGCCGCTGAAACCCTCCCCAGAGATAGTGGAGGATGTGTTGCGGCGGGTAGCAGGCGGGGGCGGCGAGTCCGGAATTTCCCGCGCCGACGGGGGCGGCGAGCCCGGAATTTCCCGCGCCGACGCCATCCTGGTGGGCGACTCTCCGACCGACATGCGCACCGCAGCGAACGGCTGCATCGACGCCATCGCGGTCACCTGGGGCTACAGCTCGCAGATAGAGCTGGCGGAGTTTTTGGCGTCCGACCCCGCGTTCGCCTCGACCCCAGGCGGACCCGTCTCCCGCCCCCGCTTCGCCCGCAGCGTCGAGGAGCTCCGGCGCATGCTCGCCGAGGGGTAAAATCCGTTTATAAACGATTAAAACTATACTTCAATGGTAGCCTCTTCTTCAATCATAATGATGGCGATTAACGCCCTGATCGGCATCGTCGCACCATTCCTGCTGGCCTGGTGGGCTGTCAAGGAGTTCAAGTCCGGCCTGAAATCGATCCTCACCGGCGCGGGTGTCTTCGTGGTGTTCGCCCTGATCCTCGAATCCATCGTCCATCAGATAGTCCTGAAGGGTCCCCACGGCCCCGCCATCATTGGAAATACTTATTATTATGCACTTTATGGCGGCCTGATGGCTGGTCTTTTCGAAGAGACCGGCCGCTTCCTCTCGATGAAATTCATCCTGAAAAAGGAGTCTCCCGCCGCGAGCACCGCCATCTCTTACGGCGTCGGCCACGGTGGCATCGAGCTGCTGCTTATTTTCGGGGCGACGATGGTGTCGAACTTCGCCATATCCGCCATCATCAACGCGGGCAATCTCGACGGGCTCCTGGCGACCGTCCCCGAAGCGAACCGCGCGCAGGTGCAGACGCAGCTTGAAGGCCTTCAGACGCTGACCACCACCACGCTCCTCTACGGCCTCTGGGAGAGGGTGTCGGCGATCATCCTTCAGGTCGGCCTGTCGATCATCGTCTGGACCGCCGTCCGCAAAGGCGGCAAATGGCTCTGGCTCTTCCCCGCCGCGATTCTTCTGCACGCTCTGGTAGACGCCCTCGCCGTCATCATCAGCAAGAATGCCGGCATGCTGCAGACCGAAATCGTGGTCTGCGCCCTTGCCATCGCGGTCGGCGCCGCCGGTTGGATGTTGGCGAAGAAGTTGAATGTTGAGGCCGCCGCTGCCCCCGCCCAGACCGGAGCTTCCGCCGCCCCCGCAGCCGCCAGCCCGGAAGCCCCGAAGCCCGCCCAGACCGGAACTCCCGCCGCCCCCGCAGCCGCCAGCCCGGAAGCCCACGCTCCCGGCGCTCCCGCTACTGCTCCCGAATCCACTCCGGCTGAATAGCCATGAACATCCTTCTTCAGCAGATGCTCTCCCACGCGGACCCGTCGCAAGTGGCGGGGCTGGCGCGCTTCTTCAAAACCGGCCCGGGCCAGTACGGCGAGGGCGACAAGTTCCTCGGAATCAAGGTCCCGGTGACGCGCGCCGTGGTGAAGGAATGCTGGCGCCATGTCGGCCTCCCGGAACTGGAAGACTGCATCGCGAGCGAGTATCACGAGGTCCGCCTCGCCTCCCTTCTTACCCTGGTCGAGATCTTCAAGCATGCCGGCAAACGCAGCCCGGCTCCCGCGGCCACCCCTGCCGCTCCCGCCTTCCCGGGCCCCACACCCGTCGCCGCGTCCCACACACCCACCTCCGCGGCTGCTCTCGCCCCCGCTCCCGTCGCCCTCTCCCGCGCCGCCTGCGTCGACTTCTACCTTTCCCACACCGACCGCATCAACAACTGGGATCTCGTCGACCTGAGCTGCTACCCCCTCCTGGGCGAGTGGCTGCTCGACAAAGACCGCACCCTCCTTTACGATCTCGCCCGCCGCGGCCGCACGATTTGGGAGCAGCGCATCGGCATCGTCAGCACCATGACCTTCATCCGCCATGGTCAGCTGGCCGACACCTTCGCCATCGCCGACATCCTCCTTCACCACCCCCACGACCTCATCCACAAGGCTGTCGGCTGGCTCCTTCGCGAAGCCGGCAAGCGGGATAAGGCCGCGTTGGAAAAGTATCTGAAAGGCGCCGACCCGACCTCCGCCGCTCCCGCCGGCACTTCCGCCGCCACTCATGCCGCCGGCAGTGCGACCGCCACCCCGCGCTACTTATCCATGCCGCGGACCATGCTCCGGTATGCGATCGAAAAGTTCCCGGAGGCGGAGAGGCAGCAATATCTTTCCGGAAAAGTGCGGTAAGGCCGGACAGTGCCGGAGAAAACCGGAGAAAGTGTAGGAGACGTCCCGAAAAATGGGACGTCTCGGTCAAAAAGGGGCCAAAAATGCAGGAGACGTCCCAAAAAACGGGACGTCTCCTACACTTTTTCAACAGACAACCTACCTTTACACCCCTTTAATCCAGGCGAGCAGGACGACCAACCCGCTCACGAGGAGCAGCACCGCGAGGAACAGGAGGGCGTACCAGATGCCGGTGCGGATGGTGAGACGGAGGCTCTTTTTCCAAGGCTCGCCCAGCCATTGGCGAAGGTCGATCAGCATCACGCCCGCCATGACCGCCAGGCCGACGGATTTGCTCTGGCCGAAGGTGAGGATCACCGCGAAGAGCATGAAGAAGCTGAACTGGCAGAGGATGTAGGCAGACGCCGCAGCGACTGCCGGCATGCCCATCCGATACCGTCGGAGCGCGATGCCGAGGGCGAACCAAAGGAGGAAGAAGCGGCCGATGAAGAGCGGGATGCCCTGACTCCGGAGGGTGCCTTCAAGGGCGGCAAGGGAGGCTTCGGCCTGGGTGTGAACTTTCTCGGGATGCTGGTCGAGGTTGAGGTAGGTGTAGCCCTTCTGTAAAACCATGGCGGTGCTCCTCAGCAGGTCAAGCCCCGCCTGATTGTCCCCTATTTCCTCAGTGATATCCGGGCTCTGCAAGGCGACTCCGAACCTGTCGAGTTCAGATTCCTTCTGCTGGACGGGCTGGAGGATCGAGAAGATGAGGGCAAAGAAGGCGTAGAAGACGATAAGCGCGGTGAGGGGCGCGAGGTAGCGCTCGTGATCGCCGCGGATGTAGTCGCGGATCATGTAGCCGGGGCGCAGCAGCAGATGGGTAAAGGTGCGCTTGGCGTCCTCGTTGAGGAAGGGGATGGAGTCGAAGGCGCCGCGGTAGAAGTCGCCGGAAGACTTGCGGGGCGCGCTGGGGGTACGGGGGCGACGGGAGCGGCGGGATTTGCCGGAGCGGGAGGTCGGGGCGACGGGGGCGGGGGTGCCGGTGGCAGACGCCGGAGCCGGGGCGACGGCGGCGGGTGCTTTCTTCCACGGAAACTCGCCCAGTTCCTGCCAGATGCGGAACGCCCGCCAGCGGACCTTGATGGAATACCGTTTTTTCATACGGGAAGTGTTCAAGGGGTTGGTGGGGCGTTCAAAAAACTGGAGCGGCGGGGGCCGGGGCGTTCAACGGGCGAGCGTTCGACGGGCGAAACTCAAACCTACTTCACCCTCGGCAACCTTCTGTTCCAGAGATACGGGTTCATCTTGTGCCACTCGTCGACGGGCGGGATGATGCCGAGCTTGATGATCTGCTCGCGCATGCCCACCAGGTGTTCGTAAGAGGCCTTGAGAGCTGCCATCTCCTCCTTGTTGCCCTCCGGCATGGTGTAGTGGATGCCGGTTTCGTCCATGAAGGTGGGCATGGCCATGAAGACGTGGCTGTACTCGTGGGTGTCGACATAAGTTCCGGACGGCCAGGGGAAGGGTTCGCCACCGGGCATGGCGGCTTCGATGGCTCGGACCGACAGGTACGCCGGGCTCTGGATGGAGCTGCGTCCGCGGAGCTTGATGATCTCGGCGCCGCCCTGGATGGTTTCCTGCTTGATGGCTTCGATACGCTCCGGGGAGAGACCCATGCGGGTGATCGGGGTGCCGCAGATGGTGGCGTTCGACATGAACACTGCCATGGATTCACCGTGACCGCCGTAGGTGAAGGCGTTCTCCACATCGGACTGACGCACGTGGAACTCCTTGGCCAGGTTGGTCTGGAGACGGGTGCTGTCGAGCGCGGCGAGCGAGGAGACGCGGCACGGACGGAGGCCGGAGTGGATGAGGACGGTGAGAGCGGTGACGTCGGCCGGGTTGAAGATGATCACCACGTGCTTGACTTCCGGGCAGTACTTGCGGATGTTGTCGCCCAGTTCGGCTGCGATTTCGCAGTTGCCCTTCAGAAGGTCTTCACGGGTCATACCCTCCTTACGGGGAGCACCGCCGGAAGAAATGATGTACTTTGCTCCGGTGAAGGCGGCCTTCGGGTCTGTGGTGGCTTTGAAGCGCATACGCGGGAAGGCGCTGTGCTGCATCTCCAGCAGCACGCCGTTGTTACCCGGCTCGTAGACATCGTAGAGGCAGATGTTCGGAGTGAGGTGGAGCATTGCCGCAATCATGCACATGTTGGAGCCGATCATACCGCCGGCGCCGACAATCAGGAGTTTATCATCTGTTAGGAAGTCCATATGGCTGTGTTTTTATTGATTCAGATTTATCATACAAATATACAAACAATTCTCCAATATTTGGAATAACTGTTTGTGGGTAGACATGAGATTTTTGGGAGACGCCGACGACTAGCTGCGGGGGAGGTTGAAGACTTCGAGGTCGGAGACGTGGGCGTCGGCGAGCTTGAAGCGGAGGGCGGTGCGGACGACCTGCCAGCCCTGGAGGCCGGCGGCGCCCGGGTTCATGTAGAGGAAGCCCGGTCGGGGGGTAGACGCAGGCGGCAGTGCCCCCGGCGGCGTCGCTGGGTTGTGCACGTTTTCGGCCTTTTCCGTGCACGACCCCTCCTCAAAAACCGGGGATGTGCACGTTTTCGGCCCTTTTCGTGCACAACCCCCCGGAGCATCATGGGTATATCCAAGGCCAAGGCCATCGTCCCATTCCACCCTCAAGATATGGCTATGGCCGCAGACGAAGAGGTCGGGGTGGCAGGAGCGGAGGAGCTGCGCGGCGCGGGGGTAGTAGTGGCCGGGGCTGCCGCCGATGTGGGTGAGGAGGATGCCGAGGCCTTCTTCGCGGAAGAACTGGTATTCAGGGAATTCCTGGCGGATGTCGAGGCCGTCGCAGTTGCCGTGCACGCCGACCACCGGCTTGCCCAAATCGCGGATCTGCTGGACGAAGCCGAGGCTGCCGCCCCAGTCACCCGCGTGCCAGATCACGTCGACTGGCGCCAGGAAGTCGGCGAACTCCTTGGAAAACACCCCATGGGTGTCAGATATCACACCTACATACATACCTTATTAGCGAAAAGAGTTTAGGTGAACTCGGAGCGGGAGGAGTGCCCCCTGAGGGACGTGCCACCCGCGGCACGGAAGCGGGGGGACCGCCACGAAGTGGTGGTGGGGTGAGTCCGAAGGACGAACTCCCGAAGGGGGCACTGCCTCCCGCGGAGGCTACAGCCCCAACTCTTTCAGGTGCAGCTCCCAGGCCCAGGCGGCCTTGAGGGTTTCCTCGGTGGTGCGGGTGGCCTTCCAGCCGAGCTTCTCGTTGGCGAGGGCGGGGTCGGCCCAGATGGCCATGACGTCGCCTTCGCGGCGCGGAGCGTACTCCCAGGGAAGCTTCACACCGTTGACCTTCTCGAAGGTGGTGATGAGCTCGAGCACGCTGAGCGGCTTGCCGGTGCCGACGTTGAAGATCTCGTAGCCCGCTTCCATCTTACCGTCCAGCATGCGTCGGACCGCATACACATGGGCCTTGGCGAGGTCGACAATGTCGATGAAGTCGCGGAGGCAGGTGCCGTCTGGCGTGGGGTAGTCATTGCCGAAAACGCGCAGCATCGGGCGCTTGCCGATGGCGGTCTGGGTGATGAACGGAACGAGGTTGTTGGGCACTCCGCGGGGCAGCTCACCGATGAGGGCCGACGGGTGCGCACCGATGGGGTTGAAGTAACGCAGGGCGATGCCGCGCACCCCGGGATACGCCTTCACGCAGTCGCGCAGGAAGTCCTCGCACATCTGCTTGGTGTTGCCGTAGGGCGATGTCGACGGCTGGCGCGGAGTCTGCTCGGTGACGGGCGACTTTTCCGGCTCGCCGTAGACGGTGGCGGATGAACTGAACAGCACGTTGCAGCCGCGCTTACGGGCCTGCTCCAGGATGTTCATGAAGCTCACCAGGTTGTTACGATAGTACTTCAGGGGCTCGTCGACACTCTCCCCTACCGCCTTGAAGGCAGCGAAGTGGATGACCGCGTCGATGTGATACTTTTCGAAGAGGGCGTCGGTGGCGGCCTCGTCGCAGAAGTCCATCTTCACGAGCGGGAGCTGCTTGCCGAGGATCTTGGTGACGCCGCGATAGTTGGTTTCGTCGCAGTTGGAGAAGTTGTCGGCGATGACGACGTCGTAGCCGGCCTGGGCGAGTTCGACGGTAACGTGGCTGCCTATGAAGCCGGCGCCGCCTGATACGAGTACTGTTTTGGACATATAGGTTTTAGTTTTTATAATCTTGAGGCGACGACTTTCCAGTCGAGGATCTGCCAGAGGGCGGCGAGGTAGTCGGGACGACGGTTCTGGTAGTCGAGGTAGTAGGCGTGCTCCCAGACGTCGAAGGTGAGGAGGGGCTTGAGGCCATGGGCGACGGGGTTGTCGGCACCGGTATACTTGCCGATCGAGAGGGCGCCGGTGGAGTCGGCCTGAAGCCATACCCAACCCGAACCGAAGACTCCCGCTCCGGCAGCGGCGAACTGGCTGCGGAAGGCGTCGACCGTGCCAAAAGCGGCCTCGAGGGCGGATTTGAGGGCCCCGCGCGGCTCGGCACAACCGGTTCCGGCGGGCGCGAACTGCTCGAAATACATCTCGTGGTTGAGCACCTGGCCGGCGTTGTTGAAGACCGGGGTAAGGCCTTCGGAGACCGCCTTTACGATGATTTCGGCCAAAGGCAGTTCGGCGAGCGGAGTGCCGTCAATGGCGGCGTTCAGGTTCTTCACGTATGTGGCGAGATGCTTGCCGTGGTGAAACTCGAGGGTGCGGGCGCTAATGACGGGCTCCAGCGCCTCGGGAGCGTAAGGTAAAGGTTTCAGTTCAAACATATTGGGTCAAATTCAACGGCGCCCCGGCAGAACCGAGGCGCGTTTGGGTTACTTTTTATCAAGTTCGGAGTAGACGGAGTTGTTGGACACGTACTCCGGAACCATCTCCTTCATGAGCTTCACCGTGGCCATGGCGTCGTAGGTCTTGGCCACCTCCACGAGATGCTCGATCTGGCGGCAGGCCTCGGCGTAGTCGTACTCGCGCACGCGGGCTATACGTATCTTTTCATGGAACGACGGGAGCGAATCCTCGGCGTTGCTAATCACCTCTTCATAGAGCTTTTCGCCCTCGCGCAAGCCTGTGTACTCGATCTTCACGTCCTTGGCTCCGGAGAGACGGATGAGGCGCTTTGCAAGGTCGGCGATGCGCACCGGCTTGCCCATGTCGAAGGCGAAGATCTCGCCGCCGTGGCCCTTCACGCCGGCCTCGAGCACCAGCTTACAGGCCTCGGGGATGAGCATGAAGTAGCGGACGATATCGGGATGGGTCACGGTGACAGGGCCACCGTTCTTGATCTGCTGCTCGAAGATGGGGATAACACTGCCGTTGCTGCCGAGCACGTTACCGAAACGGGTGGTGATGAACTGGGTCTTGCCCTTCACCTTGCCGTCTTCCTCGGCCTTGTTGAGGCTCTGGACGTAGATCTCGCAGATACGCTTACTGCAGCCCATCACGTTCGTGGGGTTCACAGCCTTGTCGGTGGAGATCATGACGAACTTCTTCACCCCGTACTTCACGGACATGTCGGCCACGACCTTGGTAGAGTAGACGTTGTTGAGTATTGCCTCGGACGGATTGTCCTCCATCATGGGCACGTGCTTGTAGGCGGCGGCGTGGAAGACGTAGTCGGGTTTGAAGCGGCCGAAGTAGAGATCCATGCGGGAGCTGTGGCAGACCGAGGTGACGATGGTCTCGACCTTGATGTTCGGATAGTCGCGCGCCATCTCGATGCGGACGTCGTGCTGGGGGGATTCGGCCTGGTCGATGAGCATCATGGCTGCAGGGCCGAAGGATGCGACCTGACGCACGATCTCGCTGCCGATGGAGCCAGCCGAACCGGTGATGAGGACGCGGCGGCCCTTGATCTGGTAGGCCAGGGAGTCGAGGTCCACCTTTACCTGCTCGCGTGGAAGAAGGTCTTCGATGCGGACTTCCTTGAGTTGCGGGGTACTGTCGGTCTCGGGGTTCCACTCGGTGACGTCGGAGGCCATGTAAATCTTTGCCCCCGAGGCGATTATGCTATCCTGGAGCTCCTGGTTGCGGCGGAAGTCGTCGTTCCGGAGAGGCGGGATGAGCACTGCGGAGATCTTGTTCTTCTTGAGGATGTCGGTGAGGTGCGAATCGGCCTTGTACACCTTGACGCCCATGAGATGGGTGTAGTCGAGGGACGGGTCGTGCGAAATGAAGCCCTTTATCACGTAACGGGCCGGTTTTTCGCTGTGGATGCTCTTGGCGATTGCAACGCCGCCCTCCTTGATGCCATAGATGAAGGCGCGTGGGGCGGATTCGGACTGATAGGCCGTGTCGTAGAGATACTTAACGAAAACCCTGACAAAGAGCATGACTCCCATAAGGCCTGCTCCTGCCACTATGATCTGCACGCTGCGGGTGTCCGCAAGGATGTTTACCGGGGCCAGGTTGGTGAGGAAATGCAGGCCGAAGGCGACCACGGTTCCGCATGCAACCGCGTAGACTATCTGCAGCAGGTCCACGAAGGACGAATAGCGCACCACCACAGAATAGGTGTGGAAGAGCCTGAAGAACAGCAGTTGCGGGATGAGGTAGATGGTGGTGACCAGCAGCAGCGGGCCAAGGTTTTCGAAAGTAGTATGAAAACCTACGAAGAAGCCGTATGTGACGAGCCAGGAAAGGTAGTAGAAGAAGCAGTCCATCAGGACTATAATCCAATAAGGCGCAGCCTTTTTGGAGAAGTACCAGTCTGACAATGTGTTCAAGTTACCCATAGGCAAAATTGTCGGTAGCACCTGCAAAGGTAACAATTATTTTTTATATGTCTCGAGGGCTTTCGCAAGAACCTCGAGCGCCTTTGCAAGTTCTTCGCGCTCAAGCACATAGGCGATGCGGACCTGATTGCGGCCGTCTTCGGGGTTCGTGTAGAAACCGGCTGCGGGGGCCATCATTACGGTCTGGCCTTCGTAGCTGAAGTCGGTAAGGCACCATTTGCAGAAGGCTTCGGAGTCTTGCACCGGCAGGCTGGCAACGGTGTAGAAGGCGCCCATCGGCATGGGGCTGTAGACGCCTGGAATCTTGTTCAGGCCTTCGATAAGGAAATCGCGGCGGGCCTTGTATTCGTCGAAGACTTGCTTGAGGTACGACTTGGGAGTGTCGATGGAGGCTTCAGCGATTATCTGGCCTATAAGCGGCGGGCTCAGGCGGGCCTGGCAGTATTTCATTACAGCTGCACGGACTTCGGCGTTGCGGGTGATGAGCGCGCCGATGCGGATGCCGCACTCCGAATATCGCTTGGACACCGAGTCGATGAGGATCACATTGTCGTCGATCCCCTCCAAGTGCATGGCGGATATGTATGGCTGGCCGTTATAGATGAACTCTCTGTAGACCTCATCAGAGAAGAGGAAGAGGTCGTATTTGCGGACCAGATCGCGGATCTGCTGCATCTCCTCACGGGTGTAGAGGTAGCCCGTGGGGTTGTTGGGATTGCAGATGAGAATGGCCTTGGTGCGCGGAGTGATTTGCTTTTCGAACTCTTCGACCGGGGGCAGACGGAAACCATTTTTGATGTTGGTTTTGACCGACTTTACCACCGCTCCGCAGGTGATGCCGAAGGAGAGGTAGTTGGCATAGGAGGGATCCGTGAGAATTACCTCGTCGCCGGGGTTGAGGCAGGCCAGGAATGCGAAAAGTACCGCTTCGGAGCCACCGGTAGTGATGATAATCTCATCCGGGTTGAGATTGATACCGTATTCGGCGTAGTAACCCACCATCTTGGAACGCAGGCTGAGATTGCCCTGCGAGGGACTGTAGTCCAGGATGTTGCGGTCGATGTGCTTTATGGCATCGAGAGCGCACTGAGGTGTTGGAATGTCCGGTTGACCAATGTTAAGTGAGTATATCTTTGTGCCGTTGCGACGGGCCGCGTCGGCATAGGGCGCCAGCTTGCGTATAGGCGAGCTGGGCATTTTGACTGAACGGTCGGAGATTTTCATTATGTGGTTAGTGGTTATTGCGTGTGGGGTTGTGGTTGCGGAACGGGGCTATTTCAGGACTATGGTTTTGAACCAGTCTCTCAGGATGCCTTTGTAGCCCGCCTGGGAGTCGGCGACCAGGATGAGGACTCTGCCGCCATCCGGCAGGACGGGGCCGAGACACATGCCTTCGTAGTTGGCGAAGGAGACGTCGAGGGCGCGGGTATCGATACGGGTAACAAGGTGTTTTTCAAGGAGTTTGCCTGACTGGGTTTTGGTCGGATCCACGCGGTAAATCTTGCAGGCCACAGCTGCGCCGACGGCTTCTTTTACCGAGGTTCCGGGGATATTGGCTTCGCGCTCGAGAACCAGTAGAGAACCGTCCGGTAAGGCGCAAAGTTCGGATACTCCGCGGGCGTAGATGGCGCCCGGAGATTTGACCGCAGGCGGGTCCAGCTTGTAGTACCAGTGAGCCATGGGCCAGAACCAGTAGGCGTAGCTCTGGATGCGAAGGGTTTCGCGACCTTCGGGAACTCCTTCGGTGGTTGTCCAGATGCGGCCGGTTTCGGGACAGTAGGTGAGGGATTCCAGACCGGCATTGGCGCTCTTGGGGAAGAAGCTGGAGGTGTGTAGATTGCGGCCGGTGGCCTTGCCATCGAGCTTGAATTCAAGGATTTCGTTGGTGGCTTCGCGGGCCATCAGCACGGTGCCGCGATGGGAGTTGTAGACGATGCCTTCGCCGTCGGTGGAAGTGGCTCCTGTAGATGTGGCAACAAAGCCATTATCGGCCGCGGCGGTGATTTGGCCTTGGGCGTCGAAGGTTAGATGAATTTTGCGAAAGCCTTCTGTGGCGGATTTGTCATCCACCAGGAGAAAGTCACCTTCCAGACCGTTGATTTCAAGGGGTGCAATGCCGCTGTAGTTGGCTGCCGGGATGGTGAGGAAGAATGTTGCGGGATTGATCCGGACTACGATGGAAGTATCGGTTCCGGATGGCAGCGATTGCTGGATCGGAACGGCCACCACGCCGGACTCCACGGAGTCCAGGGCCTTATTGATGAGGTTAACAGCTATAGTATCTTCCGCCGAAGTGGACTGGGTGGACATAAAGCCCATGATGGCCCGAGCGACTCCTATTACCGACGGCAGCATGGACGTCGAGTCCGCGGGGGCTTCGGCCGGGGCGGGGCTTGCAATCAGCAGGGCGGAGAGAAGCATCTTTAACATGTCGTAAAGGTAGCAAATTTTCCGTAGAGTATCTTCAGGGTGCCCTTAGAGTTTCCTTAGAGTGTGGGTAGTCTGCATGATTTGAACTGCGCCCCAAAAGTTGGACATAAAAGAAAGGGTTATGAAAAGGAATGAGAACTACCCAAAGTATGTCCAGGCAATGCGTCAGATGGATGCGGGTAAGTTGCCGTGTGTTGTTGCTCGTGAGCTGCATATGGGGCTTGACACTATCAAACGTGTGCGCAAACTTTATCTCAAAGGCGGCGAGCTGGCTTTGCTTCAGCCAGCTTATTCCCCACATCTTGAGGCGAAGAAGAAGGAAGAGATAGTATTAGCTATTAAGGAAAAGGGACTATCTTTGTACGAAGCTGCATC
>Ga0247611_10003516_pt1 | contig 23116 bp, 9 predicted proteins | sample 177DNAGHGhighgp2_FD_192422 | JGI IMG/M metagenome (GOLD analysis project Ga0247611, IMG submission 192422) | Sheep rumen microbial communities from Palmerston North, Manawatu-Wanganui, New Zealand - 1770 DNA GHGhigh gp2 | ecosystem: Host-associated > Mammals > Digestive system > Stomach > Rumen ... | reverse complement strand
CGGGGCAGGGATAGTCCCCATGCATTGCACGATTCGGCAGGTACTCCGTAGGAGTATTCGCTTAATAGCCAACGCTATACCCCTCCAAATGATACTCCGTAGGAGTTTTCGGTTTCCTAATGACCGATTTGGGTTTAAGATATAGAAAGGCGAATAGATGCAGCGGCAGAGATACCACCACTACGTTCAAGGTTCGCTCGATACAGCATAAATAAAGGATTGTTACAGCAAACTTACCCAATAGTATATCCTGTAACGAACGGATAACGATGCAAGAAAGATGGGATATTGAAGGGAGTTGGTGCATTGTACACCACACGAAAAGCCCATTAACAGAAAACGGAAAAACACGCCACCCACACCAACTGAGCGGGAACTACGCCTGTTAACAGACTGTTACCAAGAGCAATGTATTGGAAGAAGATGTGACCCGGAAGGGATGAGCCGTGCGGCGCCCCACAATCCAAAGAATCCGGTCGGCGGCATCGACCAGAAGGAGCTGGCGTTGTTTTTCGGGCAGGCTGTATTTGTGGTCGGTGAAGAAGTCGCTGACAAGTTGTGAGCCTTTGCCCATGCCAAGGGGCTGGAAGCGGTCGCCTGTCCTCCAATGACGCAAACTGAGGGGCTGACGGAGCGTGTCAGCGTCGAAAAGGGCTTGGTTGGGCGGCAGGTGACGATAGTCGACAGGGCAGGTTGCAGCATCGTAAAGCCGCAACTCGATGGTGGGCATAGTTTCGGCAACGGCACTGTTGATTGGGGAGACAAGCAGCTGCCCACGGTCGAGAACGGCTTGATGGGTGGGCGAGAGAAAACGACGGCCGGGCTGGGTGCTGGCGAGGACAGCGTCGACCGAGGCGACATTGAAGCCGAATGGACGCAACAGTTCGAAAAGGAGCTGGCGGCGAAGGGTAGCGTTGTCGGCGAGGGGAAGGGACCCAGGTGCGTCGAAAGGAAGGAGACTGACACGGTAGGTGCCGTCGGGACCCGCAGTGACTAGCTGGCGACGGAGGGGTTCGAGGAGGGCGGAATAGAGCTGTTCGACCGACTGAAGGTGGGCGATGGTAGTGGATATTGCCGTGTCGGCAGAGGGTTGTATCTGGCGGAGGAGGGGAAGCACCTGGTGGCGGACCTGGTTGCGGCGATAGAGGAGTGATGCATTGGTGGCATCCTCGACATGGCGGAGGCGGTGGCTGCGGGCATAGGCTTCGATGTCGTCGCGGCCAAAGGGGAGCAACGGCCGTACCACATGCCCCTGAACAGGCAGGATGCCATGGAGTCCTGAGAGACCTGTGCCGCGCAAAAGGTTGATGAAAAAGGTTTCGGCGGCATCGTCGCGGTGGTGTGCGGTGAGCACTGCGGGGTAGCCATGTTCACGGCAGAGCTTGTCGAACCAGTCGTAGCGAAGCTGCCGCGCAGCCTCTTCGATGCTTTGCCCATGGCTGCGGGCATGGGCTAGCGTGTCGAACCTTGCCAGATGGAACGGGACACAGTAGCGACGGGCAAGCCGCCGGACAAAGGCCTCGTCGCTGTCGCAGTCGCCGGGACGCAGATTGAAATTGCAGTGGGCAATGGCAAAGGGATAGCCTGCGGAATGCATGAGATGGGCCAGCACCACCGAGTCGACACCCCCGCTAACGGCCAGCAGCACCTGCTGCCCGGTGGGGAAGAGGTGCTGCTGAGTAACGTTGGATATGAAGCGTTGTAACACTTACTTGACGGTCATCTTGCGCATACGGCGGTCGCCATTGTAGTCGATGCCGTAGAAGTAGACACCGGAGGGGAACTGACCCTTGTCGATGGTGACAGTGTTGCGGCCCTGGTTGAAGAGAGTGTAACGCTCGTAGACAAGTCGGCCAAGGAGGTCGGTGATGAAGAACCGGGCGTATCCGCTGCTGGGCAGGGCAAACTCGATACGAGTAGAGCCATCGAACGGGTTGGGGTAGTTCTGTTCGAGAACGAACCCCATGTCTTCGGCCACAGGCACACCCTCGAAGTAGTTGACAACTTCGATGATAGTAGTCTGGTCGTTGGCGGGGTTATCGTCGGCGTTAGGCGGCTGGATGACGCCCATGCCTACGTAATCACGGAACGGGGACTTGGGTATCTTGAACACATTGCCACGTCTGTCGAGAATCAAAATGTGTCTCTTCTGACCGGGTTGGACATATAACGTATCCTGCAAAGGAATCGAATAGTTGAAGGACGATTCGTTGATTCTGCCCCTAAAGGTCAATGTATTCATATATGGATAGGTGGCGTTATTGGTGATGACAGCACGCACACGGCACGAGTCGGTACGGTTCTCCTCCACCTGTAGCTTCAACAATTCGAGGTCGAATGAGAGCGGGAGAACGATATCGGAAGTATCGTTAAGGTGATTAGTGTCGCCCGGGCAAGCGGCCCAAACAGTAAGGTAATTGAAGGGGGCGGAACGAGCACTATCCCAAGCGATGTAGAATACAGCATGACCTCCTGCCTCCAGGCCTCCATCGCGGTGGAAGACGGCTGTGGTTCTTTTAGAAGTGTCACGATCCCAGTAGCAACCCACCTCGAAATCGTTCACCGTACGTGCACCCACGTTGTCAAGAACGATTGCCATGAAGACTTTCTTTAGACCAGCGGAACGGCGCGTGTCGATAATACCTGCAGTGGCACGTATATCGATGATGTTGGCCATACCGACAAACTGCAAGGATACACTGTCGTTGTAGGGATAGACATCGAGCGGGAATTTGCACCATACCTTGATGAGCATGTTGCCCATGGTGGCGCGTTCGCGATGGCGGAAGGTGTAGTTGAAGAATTCGGTAGAGGGCAGACTGTGGCCTAAATAGTCAGCGAAGTTGATATGCTCCTGAACAGTGTCGCCATCGTTGAATACATAGAATACATCGCAAGACTCGATTTCGTTCTGGCCGAAGTTACGGAGACGGACGGTAATGTCGAGGCTGTCGCCAGCCACAGCATTGTTGAGCGGCGAGAGGAGCTGGTAGAGATAGAGGTCGTTGGCCAAAGGAGAAAGCGCAAAGGTGCGTATGGTGGTGTCGTTGTCCTTGTAGACATCAAGCTGCACATCGGTAAAGGCAACGAGGTCGAAGGTGTCGGGGTAGTTGTTGGTGATAGTGAACGGGTCAGGGAACTCGAACTCAATGTCACCACCAGGGGTGATACCTTGTGTGCAGGTTGCTTCGCGAGAGAGGAATGAGCCATAGGGGATATAGCTGACCTTGAAGTTTTGGATGGAGTCAAGACCATAGTTGTGGATGATGACACGCGGATAGATAGTCTGGCCGAACTGAGGCGAAACAGGGTGAGTGATGGCAGTGACGCCCACGTCAATGTCGCGCTTTGCACGGCCAAGCTTGAAGTTGTCGATAGCCACACCGTCGCCAAAGCTGGAAGAGGGCGAGGTGGTTGTGGGTGTGGTGTATACGAAGCGCAACTGCAAATCTTGGTTGAATTCTGTACCTATGGGTTTGGTGGGGAGGTTGTAGTAGACATATTCACCACGGCTGTCGCCAGTCCAGCCCTCCTCTTCGTCGTACCAGCTGGGATTCTCCTCGCGAGGAGCACTCCAACGCACACCCTGTGCGTCGAGGGTTACCCATTTATTCTCCCAGCTCCAGTACTGGAGAACCATGTGGCTGCCTTGTGCCATGTTCTTGCTGAGGCGGAACTCAATGGTATCGGCTCGGATGAGACGGAGGTCGATGATGGGCGAGTAGATGACACTGCGGTTGCCACGCTTGCCCGTGACGACAGTCTCGGTGCAGCTGGTGACATAAGCATTGGGCAGAGAGTATGCCGAGATAATATTCGACTTGGAGGGTATGCCACGCTCGAAGTAGTTGCGAGTATAGTCATTGTATCCGGCAGGTGCATACCATTTGTTGATACCCTGATCGAAACTGTCAACCCAGTGGCAATGTACCACATAGTAGCGGTGGTAGCGGTACTGGAGACTGTTGTTGTCGGTGTGGAAGGTGTCGCCATCAACGGTGACAGTACAGGTCAAATCGGTAGTGCCTTCGTAGAAGTAAACAGAATCGAGACGTATCACCTGGCTCATGCCGGGTTCGAGGTTGCCAGTCCAACCAAAGGTACCGGACTGATTGGGATGGATTTGGTCGCTGAAGGTGTAGGTGATGTAGGCAGAGGTGATCGGCGTACGGCCTTTGTTGGCAAGCATGACGCTGACATAATGGTCGGACTCGGTAACGATATGGTTGCGCGGTGTGACGACGCGGGTGAGGGCGGCATCGACGGAGTCAAGCTCAACATCCTCTTGAACGAAGAGCAGGTACTGCTGCATCTGTCCATTGCCGTGGGAAGAGGCATTGTGGAGACCACTAATGTAGGCTGTGGAGTCGCCATGCACCCATACAAGCATGCGCATGTAGCCGTAATGGGCGCTCTCGGGGATGACGAGCGGGAGTTTGAACTCGCGACGACTGCGCACCTTGGCACCTTTGGAGAACGGTGTGATTGTGAGGTTCTCGATGCTGTCGAAGTTGTAGAAACCATCGCGGTTGTAGTCGATGGCCACACAGAGGCTGGCAGAAGTGCTGGAGTCCATTTCGTCGAGGTTGTTAGCCACTTCGATGGTAAGGGTGTCGGTGGTGCCGCGGCGCACGAAGAGCGTAGGAATCTCGGCATTGCTGGCATTGTAATTGCCAAGCCAGAGATTGTCGTAGCCTATCATGTCGGGCATATTCACGTCAAGTTCGTTATAGGAGACTCGAGTGATATCGAAACCTTCGACCGCCGTGGGGTAGTAGTTGTGGATTGAGTCGTAGATGGTCTCGGCAAGCGAGCGGAAGGTGTGGACGTAGCGCAAGGTGTCGTTGCCGCGCTGCTGGTCGTCGGGATGATACACCCATGCGTTGAGCGTGAAGGTGGTGTTGGAGAGCGGTTGGTTAATCTGGAGCAAGGCAGTGTCGAATGTGAAGTCGAAGTAGCTGACGTTGTCGCCAACACGGCCAGGGATAGTGGCACGGACGGTGTCGTGGACCTCGAGGTAAGTGACACGGCCGTTGGCATTCATGAACTTGAACGCGATGGGTATGTTGGAAATAGGCTGACTACCATAGTTGACTACACGGAGAGTGACAGTGTCCTTTTCGAGATAGACACGGCCCGAGCCGCGAGGCGAACGCACCTCGGAGATGGAGACATCGTAGTTGAGGGGAGGATTGATGCCGACATTAATCTGCGAATAGTAACTGGTGCAGTTGCGGGTGCTGAGACAGCTGAGGTAGTAGAGCGAGTCGTGGAAGTACTGAGGTGTGGTGTTCCAGTGGGTGGAACGATTGTAGTTGCCCGTACCGTTGTAGAAGAATTCGCCGCTGACAGTGTCGCGATGCCAACGGATGGGACGGTTGGCATTCTGTGTGGCCCAGAAGTTGGCGTAGGTGCCATAGTCGACCATGGTGTCGTGCGGGATGGGCATCTCGGGCGTGTGGTTGGAGGTGATGTTGATGTAGTTGGTGGTGTCGGTAAGGGGCTTAAGGTCGTTTTCGTGATGGACAAAGCCGCGGAGTTTGATGGTGAGGTCACCAATATAGCCTGTGGGGAAGAGGTTGGGCTGGTAGGCTGGCGAGTTGACAATGTCGCGTGTGTTGCCTACCGGCAGGTCGCTACCGAAGGTGCGGACGTCGGCATTGCTGGCACCGGGGATATTCGGGAAGCTGGGCAGCGTCTGTGAGCCGGACTGCTGTGCATAGTAATCGTAGCCGAGACTAAAGGTGAAATCGCCAGGGAAGTCTTTCTTACCCACATTGCGGATGGTGTACTTGAGCGGCACCTGATACATACGGCAATGCAAGGGATCGACCGTGCTGTCGAGCGCGACAGAGACGAGCTGGAGATCGTATGCCGGATAGATGAATACGAGTGCAGTATCGACATTGTCCTCGGGGAAGGCGTCGGTAACACCGCTTCCCATCTGAATGACGACAACTATCTTTTGCGTGTCGATGACACCAAGCGGCGAAGGCACCTTGGTGCTATCCTCGAGAAGCGTGCGCAAGGGGAGACGGAAAATGTTGCGGGTCTCGGAACGCGGCTGCGGATAGACGTCGGCAAGATAGGCATACCATGAGATGTTCGTCTCGGGAGCCTCACCGTTGTTCCAGAACTTGACACGGACAGGGATAGAGTCGGTTTCGATGTTATAAACAGTGGGGTTGGCGCCGGTGGTAATCTCGGGCATCATAGGCTCGATGATGTCGGCAACGGAAATGTTGTGTGACAGACGGTGGAATTCGTAAGCACCAATGGTGGGAGCAGGAATCTGCGGACGAATCATACCAAAGACGTCGGTGGTGACATCGGGATTGTACTGTGCATCGCCGGCAAATTGCGAGAGGGTAAGAGCAAGGCAGTTGTCGCTGTAGAAATAGGGGAACTCTTCCTTCGAGTTGGTCTCGCGATGGTTGACCAACCGGAGACTGTCGATGTTTGCACAGATATTGCCGCCCCAGTAGGCGAAGAAACGAACGCCGGTGTTGGGGTTGGGTTCGGCATTGGTGTAGTAGACATTGAAGTTGGAGTTGATCACGCAGGTGTCGATGGCCACATAGTAGGCATATCCCTTACTGCGGTTGTTGAAGATGTTGTTCAGCACATGGACATTGGAGGAGTTCTGACAGGAGAACACCTTGGTGTTGGCCTGATTGGGTCCAGCGTAGAGGGAGGCAGTGTTGAAGTAGACATTGACGTATTTGGAGAGCGAGTCGACGGAGATGCCGGAAGAGGTGATGGTGGCCGCACCGGTACCGGAGAGCGAAATCATATTGTTGTAGATGGTCACACGGTCGATGTTGGAACCTCTACAGTTGTTGATGGCGATACCACGTTTACCACCGTTACGGTCGTCGAGGAGGTAGATGGAGTTACGCTGGATGCTGACACGCTTGCCGTTGGCGACATAGATACCGGAGAGTGGTTTGGAGGCCAAACTGGCAGCCGAACGGATACTATCGTGGTAGATGGTGACGGTGTCGGTATTGCGGAGATAGATGGCCTGGAACCAGAAGTTGGTGATAACGTTCTCGTTGATATTAAACCACTCGCTGTGGTTGTTGTCCAACGAACGGATAGCGTAGTAACCACTGTCGAGGGTACAGGAGTCGATGGTGATATAATAGTTCTCGTCGCCAAGCAGGACAAGGTTGGCATTGGTGGAGCTGGCAATGGTCTTCTTGCTGCGGATGGTACAACCCGTGAAGTGGACATTGTAGGAACCATCAACCTTAATGACATTGGCAAAGATATTGTTGTTGCTTCCTGTGTTGTAGTTGGCGTAGAAATAGATGTCCTTGAAGGTGACGTAGCTGGCATTGTGTACTTGGAGCACGTAGTTGCTGCTGTTGGTAGGCGTATGGTAAACCATGGCCTGGGCAGGAGAGTTGGCAATAGTGCGGAATGTGATGGTGTTGGCCTCGCTAACGCCTACGATAGGTCCGATGTCAATCTGCTCCTCGAAAGTCTGGTTGCACAACTCGAAGACAACCGGGCCGTTGATACCTGCATGGTTGAGGGTGTCGACAGCAGCAGTGAGGGTGAGATAATCACTACCCGAGCAGTTGCCGACGATATAGTTGCCACCACAGAAGCGCACATTGACCGTACGGACGATAGTGTCGTTGGATGTAATGGTATCGCCCTGAATATGGATGACAGCGGTGATGGTGTGACGGCCAGGAGTAAAATGTGTTCTCAGCAGCGATACTTCGCGCTGGTAGCCCAGCGGAAGGTTGTTCGCATTGCCAGTGGTCTCTCCCCATGTTCCGTTATCGATACGATAGCGGAGGGTATAATTATTGATATTGGAGTTACCATGGTTATCGATAGCCACAGTCAGACCGACAGAATCGCAAGAAGACAGCAGCATGGTGTCGAGCGAAGCAGGCCACACAATAGCGGCATCGGTATCGGGAACGTTGGTCACCGCAATCTGGATCAAAGCCTCAGGGCCTAAGCATCCATCGGGTTCCAAGAAGCCGAATGTGATGTCGGGACGGTTGTTACCCTTCTGACCAGAGGTTTGCTCGGACTGGTCGGTGGTATTGTTCTGTTTCGAGATGACGGTGTTGGGCTGGGGAGTATAGCGGGTGTTGGCACCGGCGCTGATACCAGGCTGGTTCAACGCACGGGTTATCTCAATGACGAGATTGGAGGTACCGTCCCAGTGATAGACCGAATCGAGGGTATGATGCACCCAACCGAGGTTGCTTGCGTTCAGCGTCAAATCGGTGGCGGAATAGACTGGGGTAAGGCCAGTGACGAAATTGCCATTAGGGAAGACACTCAGTGTGGTGGTCCCTATCTTGATGTTGTAATAGCTATAGGTAAATGTGCTGACGTTGTTGCCCAGGGCCTCGAGGTAGAAGGAGAGCGAGCTGATGTCGCCTGCACTATGTCCGGCAGCCTGTATCTGCTCGGCGGTGAAGAGATATTGCTCCTTCACATAGCGCTGCTTGGGGTTGTAGGGCGACGGGAAGTTATTGCTCATCACATTGGTCAGGTTACCAACGTGAGTGTTCGGCTGGTCGACAAGAGCGACGGGAGCCACGAAGAATGTATCGGGGTGATAAATTCGCGGAGTAATATAGGTGCCACTGTTGGTATCGACAATCCGGTGACGGGCATTGTACCAAATCATGGCTGTGCGATTGCCTGCCGGAATAGCGACAAGGGTGTCGATATTGTCATACGCCACCGTGGAGGGCGTAGTTACATAAGGCATATCGGGAGTGTAGTATGTGGTGAAGTCGCCGCGGACAGTGTCATTCTCCTGATAAGTATCGGATGCAGTGAGCCACGACATGACATGGAATGTGGAGTCGGTGGGGAGATGCATGTTGACGGTGTGGGAGAAGGTGTGGGACATGTTACCACCGGCGACAAGGCCGTTGGCAATTGTGTCGGAAAAGACCGTGGTGCCACCGTCGAGGCTATAGTTAACCACAAACGAGGAGGCTGCCTGCAGTCCATAGTTGTGGATAGTGACCGTGACAGGTTCGGAGGTGGTGAGAGCACATCCCTCGGCAAGTTCAAGGTTGTCGACCACCAGGTCAACCGGGGGAATGTTGGAGACATGGATACTGACCTCGGAACGCTGACCTTCGCAACCGTTGTCGAAATAGAGGATAAGGTTGTTTTCGACCTCACCGAGATGCATGGGGTTGGCATCGGTGGCCACCTGCCAAAGGGTAGCAGTGGCAGTGGGCGACGCTGTGTGGGCATTGGTAGGCCATGCGATACGGCGAGCACCGGCAGTGGGCGTGTTGACAGGAGGCGTGGCCTGGCTGGCGCCCTGTGCCAAGTTGATGGCCGAGCCCTGCCATACGGCAGCCGGCACCTGCTGGTTGCCCCATGTTATCACCTGCTGCGACGTGGCGGTAATAATCTGATTGAAAGGTACCGCATCGGCAATACCATGACCGTCGCGGTATATCACAGCGAAGTTGCCGTTGTATGCAACTGAAGGAACAGCCGTACTGGGAGCGAAGATGGTGCGTGAGGAATCGGACGGGTTGTTATTGTTTTTGAACTGCAGCACCAAGGTGGCACCGGGCTGGATTTCCACATTGGGGAGCACCCAAATCTTAGCCGCCGAGTTGGTCATGATGACGACAATGGAGTCGCCCTCGATATTAGCGGGATAGTCGCCGCAGTTGGTCAATTCAACAGCGAACTGGGTCTGGGCGTTCATGTAGGAGGGCATGGGATTGGTGACACCGACTGCATTGGCGGCACGGCTCACCTGCACCTCGGTAATCTTCACCAATGGAAGGTCACGCTTCTGAGAGATGTAGAAGGTGGTATCGTGATAGAGGATTCCTGTAGTAAACGAAGGTCCATAGTGGAAGCGAGCCGAGTCTTCCATCGAATGATACCAAGAAATGCCTGAACGCTGCTGACGTCCGTTGCCCGAGGTATAATAGCTGATAGGCCATGAATTGATACCTGCTGTGGGGGTAATTGTAGCCTGAGTGCTATAAGGAATAGTCTGGTTTATCACCGTGGGGGCGGGGGCTGCATAACGGGAGTTGACCGTGTAGTAGCCAGTGTCGTTCATGTCGTCAGGATCGAGGCTGCACTTCACCCACCATCTGATGTTGTAGGTCAGGTCGGTATTGTTGGGGCCCGAAGGCAACGCCATGGTACGAGTGGAGAGGAAATGGATGGTATCCATGGGACCGCAGCTACGGGTGACAGTGAAGTTCTGCACCGGGCCGTTGTCGATACTATAATACACCGTAATTGGTGTGGAAGCGCTGTAAGTGTAGGTTCCGTTACCCGTGTTGCGGATAGCCACCTCGACAGGAATAGCGGCAGGGGCACCGCAATAATCAGTCATAGGAGTGACAAACTCGACAGGAGTGAAGTCCACCGCAAGCACCGACACCTCATAGGCGCCCATACTTGGGGCTGTGGCATCGCGTGTGTTTCCGAACATATCAATTGTCACCTCGGGGACAACCACACCTACGTTACGCAGCAGGTCGCTGAAAGAACGAAGGTCGACAAGCGAACCATTGGTGAAGATAGGATCGCCCACCACAGAACCCTGGTCGATGGGGACGGCGGCACGCCAACCATTCAGGTTGAAATAGTTTGTACCTGACAGCTTGTTCAGCACGCCGCTTCTGGAGTAATAGCAGTTATGGTCGACATGCATTGTCGAGCCATTGCTACCGGGCATATAGTTGAACGCATAGTTGGTCGTGTCGAAACTGGTGATGACATTATTCTGGAAATAGATATTGCTGATGATATCGCCACCCAGTGTAGCGGCTGCCACATTGACGAAATCGGGAGCACTCATGCGGACAGAATTGAACACCACCTTCAGGTACGAACCCTTAATGATATTCAACGGAGTGGTGAGCATGTTGGTTGTATTGTCGAACAACGAGACCATCATGTTGTTAGCCACAATGGAATAGTTGTTGGCAGTACCATGCATATCCGACACACCGATACAGCTGGAGCCCTTGGTGGAGTACACCTTGTTGCGGGTGATGCGACTGCCGTCATAAATATGCTGGCCCAAGACAGTGTAGCTAGCGTTGGTACGGACATCGAACACCATGTTGCTGTCCACTTCCACGCCATCCTGGTTCACCACACTGATTGCAGTGTTTACCTGATTGCGAAATTCATTGAAATGAATCAAGTTGTGGCTTGCTCTGTCGTCCGGGGCATTGCCTCGCATATTCACGCCGATCTGGCCACCATAGAACTGACAGTTGGTTATCGTCACCGAATCCGAGCCATCGGCATAAATCAATGCTTCACCCGAAGCATTCACGGTGTTGCTGTCCACAAACTGGCAGTTCTCGAACAGGCAGTGGGTGCTTCCTTCACCCAACTTGGCCAGCACTGTGCAGCAGTTGTCGGAGTTTCTGCCCTGAACAAAACGGATATTGCGGAAATGAATGCTATTGGCATCTTCAAGGTCGACCAAGGAGGGGACCCAGGTGATTGCATTAGGGCCACCGTGAGGACGGCGGAATGTCACCACCGCCGATGCTGTGGCCGGTTCAAAGGTCACCCGTTGGGTGGCAGATGCACCGGGGATATAGGGGAACTTGGTTACACCGTAATTGCCGGCAGGCAGTTTGATGGTCAAGGGGCCATTGATACCACAACGGCTTAACACATATAGGCAGTTGTCGAGCGAAGTGAAATGGTCGTTGGCGCCATTGCCCACGGTACGAACACCACTATATGGACCGTCGCAGGCAGCAAAAGGTGCAAACGAAGTGTCGTTATAAGGCTCATGGTCGCGGTAAAGGACATTGCTCACCGTGATTGAATCGTCCACCCATGCACGCATGGTATGGTAGCCAACAGAGAATGCCTGGTTACTGCTCAATTTCACACGGACGCTGTCGCCTGCGTTCAGAGTTCCTGTCCAATCAAAATATGAAGGAGGCATATTATCCACCTTGTACCAAATCCTCACACCGTTCATCACACTCACGCCGTAGTTCTTCAGCCACACCACCACCGAATCGGTACCCATATTGCATGGTATATCGTAGCTCGGGTATGCCAACGCCGAAATGCCGCAGTCATAAATCAACGGCAGATGTTTCGTTTCGTAAAACTGAACCCAGGGACGGGTATTACTGACATCACCTGTTTGGTAGTTGTCGTCTGACGGATCAAAGGGATTTGTCACCTGTTGCTCGGGGAAACCATTCGTCCAAATTGACATCTTGCCTGTAGAAGCAGGGATATGTCTTATGCTTGTTGGAATTGACAAATCGTGGGGATTAGAATACAAGATTTGCACTACAAGATCCGAACCTGCATAGAAGAAAGTGTCCTGTAGGGTAATCATCTTGTAGGAGTTGGGGGCACACTGCTCCAAAACCAGCGTCGAATCAAACACAATCTGCATTGCGGTGGTTGTATAAGACCGCGATGTGTTGGTACCCGAACCTGGTTCAACAGTGTTGGTGGCATAACTTTTGTTTGCCATCTTGATTTGCACCCTTTGTCGAGTAATGTTCGACGTGTTGTTTGCAATGACAAATCTCATCTGTTTGATATACCCCGGTCCATACCCCCTTTCTGCCATCGAAAGGCTGTCGTAAATAAACTCACTCTTTGACCTTGCAAACGATGGGAACGGGAAGAAGGTGTTGTTCGTCGTGTTGCCTAGTGGTGCACTGCTGAACGTTCGTCCTCGCACACACCTATATTTCATCATCTGCTGAGAATTCTTCGGGAAATAAACGGTATTCGAGTTCAAGGTGGAATCCTTTGCCACGACATGGTAAGTCATCAGTGTGTCGAACCCATAAAAAGGTATTCTTCCTTCATACAAATTGTCGTGTCCAAGAGGTGTGAGATAGGTTCTATATAGGGTGTCCCTGTTGCCAACAGTATATTCAACATAGACCGAGTCTCTGTTGATACCCTGCGGAACAGAGGTAGATGCCTTCAATTTCAGCTTGGCTCCGCGACTGCTGGGATAGGCGATATTATCAGGGAAAGAAATCATTGAGATGCTCGGTGTGACAATCGGCTGACGCGAGCAACGGAATTGAATATCATCAATATACCATCCGTCATGAGGGTAAACTGTATTCCTTTGCCACACGACAAATCGCACCTGCAATTTCTTGTCAACATCATTGACACCATTGAAAAATGGTTCAAGGTTGAAACGCTCCTTCTTCCACCTATCATTTGAAAGGGGATTGGTCTCCCAGTCTTGATAGGATCTGTAATGGAAAGCAGCCAGACCACCGAATTCAGGAGTTCCCTGGTCGGACAAGTCGTAGTGAGTCTCATTCAATTGCGTCCATACGGTCTGGTTGGGGCGCTTGGCCTCAATCATACACACCTGGCTACGATTTTGACTGGGCACCGAGGTAGGCCACACATAGGCAATGTGCATGAATTCCAGCGTGTAGTACTCCAGATTATTGATAGTAGAGAAATCAACAGTATCCAATGTAATATACACAGTGTCATTCGATGACTGTGTGAGTTTGATTGACCTTTGACCTCCAGAGACGATACTAGTCGAAAACGTAACCATTGTCGGATCCGAAACGGTATAGTTCACTGGGGACCCTGCTTCGAAGTCTTGATTGTACACTTGATAGATTTGTGCGTGGGAAACGACCGTCGCCAACGCAAAAATCAAGCCGATGAGGAAAAATCTCTTCTTCATATTATTACTTTATTATTATTTCATAACCAATTAATTACACACCCAAAAATACCGCAATCCAAGGCTGGATTGTGGAGTTTTTGAGCCTACAAATATACGAATAAAATACGATTCATCAACATTTTTTTATTTTTTGCTTCATTAATAACCTAAACGGCACCCCTCTTCTCACCCTCTTTTTTTGGGTTCCTTCCGCCCCTTGCGACTCATCCAACCAACACCCTTTTGCACCCAACCACGAGGAGGCTTTACATAATAGAGTCGTTGCCCCCGATTTGGATACCCCCTAGGTATGCACTTTTATATTTTTTTAACACATATTGACCGTTTTCGGAAAGAATCTAATCCCATACGTACTCCCTCAATAAACCCACACTGGTCATTGGTATCAAGGCTTAGCCTATTGACGAGGAAAAAGAATGATGATGAGCTGAGGAGACGAGATAACTGAATAATCTTGTGGGTACTATGCATACCGCGAAAAACAAAAAAGCCAAATGGCGGCTATCCCAACGTGGAATGTCGCCATTTGGCATCGCAGCATCAAAGCTGCCGCTGCCAGAAGCTACCGGCGCTGACGCAGCGCCTCGTACATAAACACCGCCGCCGCCACTGAGACATTGAGCGACTGCACCTGCCCCATGATGGGCAGCTTGGCACGGAGATCGGAGAGCTTGAGCAGCTCGGGACTGATACCCGTCTCCTCAGCACCCATAATGAGCAGAGTGGGTTTGCGGAAATCGACATCAAGGTAATCGGAGGCGCCCTTCTCGGTTGCTGCTACGATTTGCATGCCACACTGCCTGGCCAGATTGACAACGGTTTTGAGGTTGCTTTCCCTGCACACAGGCACGCGGAGGAGAGCACCCGACGAGGTTTTAACAGCATCATTACTTATCTGGGCACTGCCATGGTCGGGGATGACGACAGCATCGGCCCCTGCACATTCGACGGTGCGCACAATTGCTCCAAAGTTCCTCACGTCGGTGATACGGTCCAGCATCAGCACCAAGGGAGCCTTATCGCCCTCCATCATGGCGGGGATGAGGGAAAGCGCACTATGGAACTCGATGGGTGAGATGAGTGCCACCACACCCTGATGATTGCCACGGGCAAGGCGGTTGAGTTTCTCTACGGGTACAAACTGATAGGGGATCCCTTTGTCGCGTATACGTGCTTTAAGGTCGGCCACAAGGTTGCCCGTCAGTCCGTTCTGCAAAAGGATACGGTCGACACGGGTGCCACCGTCAATGGCTTCCATCACAGGACGCAGACCATAGATGGCGGTTGAAGGTTGATTGTCGGATGATGAGGCAGGGTTGTTATGTTTCTGTATCATGTGTTAGATTTGATAGAAATGATAGGAATAATGGACTATTGTTTTTCCACTTGGCCGTCGCGCAGGGTTATCTGGCGGTCGGATTTCTGGGCAAGGGTTGTGTTGTGGGTAACGATGACGAAAGTCTGCTGGTACTGTTCGCGCAGCTGGAAGAAGAGGTCGTGGAGCTCGGCAGCATGACGGGTGTCGAGGTTGCCCGAGGGTTCGTCGGCCAACACCACAGCAGGGTGGTTGATGAGTGCCCGTGCCACAGCGAAACGCTGCTGTTCACCGCCCGAGAGCTGGGCGGGCTTATGGTTGGCACGTGCGGTGACGTTGAGGAAATCGAGTAGCTTCATGGCTTCGGCAGAGGCCTCTTCCATGGTGCGCCCGGCAATGAGTGCGGGCATGCAGACATTCTCCAAGGCTGTGAACTCAGGCAACAGGTTGTGGAACTGGAACACGAAGCCCACATTGCGGTTACGGAAACGCGAGAGGGCTTTCTCGTCGAGAGTGCTCACATCGACATCGTCGTAGAAGATGTGGCCCGAGTCGGGACGCAGCAGTGTGCCGAGCAGCTGCAGCAGGGTTGTCTTGCCCGCTCCTGAAGCACCAACAATGCTCACCACTTCGCCCCTGTCGATGGAAAGGTCGATGTCGCGGAGAACCTGCAGCGAGCCGAACGACTTGTTAAGTTTTTCTACCTTAATCATACCTCTTTGCCATTAAGGAAAGTGCGAGCCACCTTGTTCTCGCCGTAGGCGTATGGCAGGTACTCGTAGGTGGGGATAGGCTTGGTAATGTAGAAGTTGGCCTTCTTGCCAACGGCGACAGAGCCGAGCATGTCACTCACCCCCATGGCGTAGGCGGTGTTCAAGGTGGTGGCGTTCAGGGCCTCCTCAGGGGTCAGGCGGTAACGTATGCAGGCCATCGAGAGGATGAGCTGCATATTGCCCGAAGGCGAGGTGCCGGGGTTGTAGTCGGAAGCCATGGATACAGGCAGACCCGAGTCAATCATCTTGCGTGCCGGCGAGAGGGGCAGGTTGAGGAAGAAGGCACAGCCCGGCAACACGGTGGGCATGGTATCCGAGCCTTTCAGACACTCTATCTCGGCGTCGCCCATCTGCTCCAGATGGTCGACAGAGATGGCTCCATATTTCACACCGACCTGCACACCGCCGGAGACAGCCATCTCGTTGGCGTGAATCTTCGGCCGCATCCCGTATTTGATGCCGGCCTCCAGAATGCGGGCGGTGTCCTCGACGGTAAAGAAACCCTGATCGCAGAAGACATCGATGAAGTCAGCCAGACCCTCGTCCGCCACTTTGGGTATCATCTCGTTGATGACCAAATTGACATAATCTTCCTGATGGCCGCGATATTCCATCGGGATGCCGTGGGCACCGAGGAAGTTCGACTTGATGGTCATGGGCGAATTCTCTTTGAAACGGCGGATTACGCGAAGAAGCTTCAGTTCGCTCTCGGTCGATAGGCCATAGCCGCTCTTAATCTCGATAGCGCCCGTGCCCATACGCATCACACCCTCGAGGCGCTGCCAGGCCATATCGTACAGCTCTTCCTCCGAGGCCGCTGCCGTCGCCTTGGCCGAGTTGAGGATACCGCCTCCCCTCTTGGCAATCTCCTCATAGCTGAGGCCACGGATTTTGTCGACAAACTCATGCTCGCGCGAGTTGGCATAGACGATGTGCGTGTGCGAGTCGCAGAAGGAGGGCAGCACCATGCGTCCAGTGGCGTCGATGACTGTGTCGGCGTTCTGCTCTTTAAGCTCCAACATGGGGCCAAAGGCGGCAAACTTGTCGTCTTCGATAATGAGGTAGGCATTCTTGATGGTTTCCATCTGTGCCATATCCTTGCCACAGACACGGAGCTTAGGCTGGTGTTCTACATGGACTATCTCCTTGATATTCTTTATTAGCGTTCTCATATCTTGTTATTATTTCATTAAAATCATCATGGTACTGCCAATAGTGGCAGAAACGGCAATTGACCTTACAGTGTTTACAAGTCTAATAGCTGTTGTTGTCCGTCGGTTTTTAGTTTGCCGAGGTGTTGATATGCCAGCGGGGTTGCTTCGCGGCCTCGGGGGGTGCGCTGCAGGTAGCCTTCCTGTATGAGATAAGGTTCATAAACCTCTTCGACGGTGCCGGCATCTTCGCCCACGGCGGTAGCGATGTTGTTAATGCCTACCGGACCGCCACGGAATTTGTCGATGATGGTGCTGAGGATGCGGAGGTCCATTTCGTCGAGGCCATTGCTGTCCACATTGAGGGCACGGAGAGCATAGCGGGCAATATCCAGCGTGATGGTGCCGTCGCCTTTGACCTGAGCAAAGTCGCGGACGCGTCGCAGAAGCAGGTTGGCTATGCGGGGAGTGCCGCGGCTGCGGCGGGCAATCTCGAAAGCGGATTCGGAGGTTATCTTCACCTGCAACAGTCCCGCAGAGCGGTTGACGATGGTGGCCAGCGTCTCGGCGTCGTAGTATTGCAGTCGGCAGTTGATGCCGAAGCGGGCACGCAGTGGTGCCGTCAGCATGCCGGAACGGGTGGTGGCACCGATAAGCGTGAAAGGCTTGAGGTTGAGCTGCACACTACGGGCGGCAGGGCCGGACTCAATAAGGATGTCTATCTTGTAGTCCTCCATGGCAGAGTAGAGGTACTCCTCCACCACAGGCGACAGGCGGTGAATCTCGTCAATGAAAAGGACATCGTTGGCTTCGAGCGAAGTGAGCATGCCGGCCAGGTCGCCAGGCTTGTCCAGCACCGGGCCGGAGGTCATCTTGATATTCACCCCCAGCTCGTTTGCAATGATGTAGGAGAGGGTAGTCTTGCCAAGGCCGGGAGGTCCGAAGAAGAGCACGTGGTCGAGGGGTTCACCACGCTGTTTTGCCGCCCCCACAAAGATGCGGAGGTTGTCGAGCACCTGTTTCTGCCCTGCGAAGCTGTTGAAGCCCTTGGGGCGCAAAGCGCGCTCAACCTCGCGTTCCTGCACGGTCTGGCTGTGGCCGGTAGCATCTAAATTGGTGTTCATTCCTGTGTACCTTTTGAATGTGCAAAGATACAAAAAAAACGGCACATAGATATTTTTTCTGCCCGACACAATAATAAAAGAGCACTTAATACGTTATGGCCGTATATATAAAATAATGTAATAACATGAGATCAATAATTGTAGGAACAGACTTTTCCAAAGGGTCACTCGTGGCTTTGGAACTGGCGACCGACATCGCCAACAAAATCCATTGTGACATAAAAATAGTATGGGCCAAGCGTGAGAAACTGTTGATGGACGAAGAACAGCAGACGGTGATGACCCTGCTTGCCGAAGACAAGCTGAAACAGATTTGCGAAGAGTATCAGCCCCGTATGAAGACCGGCAAAATACGCTGGGATATCTGTTCCGGCCGTGTGGCGGCAGTGATAGCCCGCGAAGCCCGCCACGAGAATGCCCCCATGATAGTTATCGGTACCAACGGTGCCTCGGGATTCGAGAAATACTGGATGGGCAGTACCGCTGTGCGCATCGTACAGGAATCCCCAGTCCCTGTATTGACCATCCGCGAAGGCTTTAACTTCCATAAAGAGTTGGAACGCATTGTTGTCCCCATCCGTGTCAACGTCAACTCGCGCCAGAAGGTGCCCCCTGCAGCGACAATGGCCAAGATGTTCGGCTCCGAAATCCATATTCTGGGACTACAGGAGTCGGTGGAAGAGGCAGCGCAACTGCGTGCCTACATGGTGCAGACCGCTGAATTTCTGGACCACGAGGGTGTACGCCATGTGGCCACGGTGCAAAAATACTCCAACTACAGCGATGCCGTGTTGGGCTATGCCGAGAGTATCAATGCCGACCTGGTGGTAATCAACACCGAGCAGGACCGCATCATCTCGCAGCTATTCCTCGGCACCAATGCCCAGCAGATTGTCCATAACTCGCAGCTGCCGGTGCTGTGTGTCCATCCCGCCGATATTTTCACCCTCTCCAAGTCATGAGCAGGGTGGTGATTGTGGGTGCTGGAGCTGCGGGCATGATGGCCGCAGTGGCAGCCGCCCAACAGGGGGCGGAAGTGGTATTGGTGGAGAAGATGGACCAGGCCGGGCGCAAACTGCGCATCACCGGCAAGGGTCGATGCAACCTCACCAATACCGCTCCGTTGAAAGATTTCATCACCCACATAGGACCCGACAGCCGTTGGGTACGCAACTGCTTTGCCCAAATGTTCAACACGCAGCTGATGGCGTTCTTCGAGCAGCGGAATGTGCCGCTGGTTGAGGAACGCGGCAACAGGGTGTATCCCCGAAGCGGCAAATCGCTGGACATCTTCCTTGCATTAATCAACGACCTTGAAGCCCGCCCGAATGTGGAGATACGGAAAAACTGCGCCGTGAAGAGTCTGACCGAGGACCGGCACGGTGTCCGCCTGCAGGACGGCTCTACCATCCGCGGTGATGCGGTGATAATCGCCACAGGAGGTCTCTCCTACCCCACTACGGGTTCAACCGGTATTGGATACCGCCTGGCCGAGGAGGCTGGGCACACGGTGGTACCGCAGGTGCCGTCGCTAGTGTCGCTGGTGTGCCAGGAGAAGATTCCGCAGGAACTGGTGGGGTTTGTATTAAAGAATGTGGGGCTAACCATCACCCGTCCCGCTGCGGGAGGGAAGAAGTTGTACGACGGTTTCGGCGAGATGACATTCGCCGACAATGGGCTTGACGGGCCTTTGGTTCTTTCCGCCAGCCGCCAAGTGAGCCGTCTGCTGAACAACGGCGAAATCCTTACCGCCCATATCGACCTGAAACCCGCCTTGACATCTGAGACACTGGACCACCGCCTCATCAACGATTTGAACGGAAGCGGTACACGCCTGTTCCATGACGCCTTGCGCATGTGGCTGCCCGCCGAACTGATACAACTGGCACTGGACCGTCTGCACATCGAATATTACAAAAGGCTGCACCAAATCAACAGCGGGGAACGCCACCGCCTGCTGCACTTTTTGAAGGACGTGGAATTCACCTTGACGGGAACCGGCGACTACAATACAGCCGTGGTCACCCAGGGAGGTGTGAACCTGAAGGAAATCAACCCCAAGACAATGGAGTCGCGACTGGTTCCCGGATTGTACTTTGCAGGCGAGGTGCTGGACTTGGATGCCGACACGGGCGGTTACAACCTGCAGATAGCCTTTAGCACCGGCTATGCCGCAGGCCGCGCAGCCGCCGCATTAACGGAATAAATCCCCGCAGCAATACAATAATATTTCAACCTATACGTCATAGGAATTGAAAAATATTCTAACGCATAGGTTAAACCCAAATCGGTCATAAGGAAACCGCTGCAGAATCGTGCAATGCACGGTGATAAACCCTGCCCCGTACCTTCCCGCCCTGCGCCATGGAGCGGCAACGTTTTCTCCTCGCTACGGAGAGGGGTCGTTCAATCCTGCATCGTTATAGCTTCGTTATAGCTTCGTTACTCGACATGATAACGGAAAACAAGCCGAGAAGCAGGCAACATCGAGCCGGGATTGAACGGCCCAAGTGGGGCGTGCGCGCCGTCCGCTCAGTGCCGTTATCCCGATTGATAAGTCGGTTAACGACCGATTTGGATTCAATGAGGAAGAGAAAATAATCCCAAATCTGTCATTAGGAAACCGAAAACTCCTACGGAGTATAATTTGAGAGGGGTATGACGTTGGCTATTAAGCGAGAGCTCCTACGGAGCACCTGCCGAATCGTGCAATGCATGGGGAATATCCCTGCCCCGTAGGGGCTTTCGCTTAGTAGCATACCAAGTTGATAGATAGGATATTTCTCCATCGGAGATTTCGAATAGGTATATTCCATCGACCGATTTGGGATAATGGAAAACTTATGCGCCATTCACCTGCTACGGAGATAAGTGAATATTGCTTACAGACAGTCAACACTGATTATCTAATCGAACTAGTCGGACAGCTCGACCGCAAACTTGATTACGGCCATTCACTGTTTCGTGTTTGTAGCTGAAATTACCCTTTATACTCCTCCACAGCGATGGTGGCCGTCTCCCATGCCTCCATCTGGGCATCGAGTCTGTCTTTCAGTGATTGGTACTCGGCATAGAAGTTTGCATCCTGGGCATTGCCCGAAGCCAATACCGATTCCTTCTCGGCAATCTGTGCCTCAAGAGCCTCTATCTCTTTCTCTATCTTCTCCACGGCACTGCGCAACTTACGCAACTCGCGCTCACGGCTTTTGGTTTCCTCATAGGCATGCTTGCCAGCACTGGATTTGACAGGCGGAGCGACGACAGCGGCTGCAGTCTTTTTCTCCTGGGCCTCTTTGCTCTCAAGAAACTCGAAGATGTCTCCCCGGAACTCGTGAACTCCGCCATCGCGGAACTCATAGAGCGAGTCGGTCAGTCCCTGGAGAAAATCGCGGTCATGGGACACCACGATAAGCGTACCGGTGTACTGCAGGAGGGCATTCTTGAGGATGTCCTTTGAGTCCATATCGAGATGGTTTGTGGGCTCGTCGAGCACCAGCAGATTGGAGGGTGTGAGCAGCAGTTTTGCCAAGGCCAACCGGGCTTTCTCGCCACCAGAAAGCACTTTGACCTTCTTCTCGCAGTCCTCGCTGTCGAATAGAAAACTGCCGAGGATATTGCGGATTTTGGGACGGATATCGCCTGTAGCGATGTCGTCGATTGTCTGGAAGACGGTCTTCTCGCCGTTAAGCATGGCGGCCTGGTTCTGGGCATAGTAGCCCACCTGCACCTGTGCGCCGAGGCGGAAACTGCCAGTATAGTCGTTTATCTCGCCTACAATAATTTTGGCCATGGTCGACTTGCCCTCACCGTTGCGGCCAACAAAGGCCACTTTCTTCCCCGACGTGAGGAGGAAGTCAACCCCGTCGAACACCTGAAGGTCGGCATAGGCCTTACCCAGTCCCTGCGCCTCGACGACTATCTTGCCACTATGCGGAGCGGGGGGAAAACGGAAGTGGATACTCTCGGTGCTCACCTCGTCAATCTTCACCATCTCCATTTTGTCCAACATCTTGATACGCGACTGCACTTGCTTGGACTTGGTGGCCTTGTAGCGGAACCGCTCGATGAAGGCCTCGATTTGTGCCACCTGCCGCTGCTGGGCGGTGAGCTGTGCCATCTGCGACGCGCGGCGTTCCTGCATCTGTATCACGTACTCGGAATAGGGGCATTTGTAGTCATAGATGCGCCCAGCGGTGATTTCGATGGTGCGGGTAGTGATGTTGTCGAGAAAGGTGCGATCGTGGGACACCAGCACCACAGCCCCCGGATAGTTGGTGAGGAAATTCTCCAACCACTGGATGGAGACGATATCAAGGTGGTTGGTAGGCTCGTCGAGCAGCAGGAAGTCGGGTCTTTGCAACAGGAGCTTGGCCAGTTCGACACGCATCTGCCACCCTCCGCTGAACTCGGCAACCAGCCGCTGAAAATCGTCATGACGGAAACCCAATCCCAGCAGCACCTTCTCGGTCTGCTCCTGACGGCTGCCGCCGCCAAGCATGGAAATCTGTTCGGTGACCTCGTTGTGTCGGTTCAGCAACCGGGTGTAGTCGGGGCTTTCATAGTCAGTGCGGTTGGCAATCTCGTCGGTGAGGCGTTGCTGCAGGGAGGTCAGCTCGTCGATATGGCTGAAAGCCGTCATAGCTTCATCAATGACTGTACGGGTGGAGTCCGGAACCATCTCCTGCGGCAGGTATCCCACAGTCTGCCCCGAGGCTATCACCAGCGTACCCGTCTCGGGCTGCTGCCTGCCGCAGAGGATTTTCAGAAGCGTGGACTTTCCGGCGCCGTTTTTCCCCACCAAACCGATACGGTCGTGGTCGGCAATGTTGAAAGTGACATTCTCGAATAGGTTGGTCCCAGTGAACTGGACCGAAAGATTATTGATTGCAAGCATTGGTAGTTAACAAAGTTTGCAGACATGCCCCTGCTGCTATGGAGCCAATGACAACAAGGAATGCCTATTCATAAAAAAAGGGTTGCCGTCAGGGAAGGCAACCCTTATTGTAGATTATTTGCCGGACTGGTGAGCCTCAGCAAGAAGCATTACT
>Ga0247611_10003514_pt1 | contig 23121 bp, 10 predicted proteins | sample 177DNAGHGhighgp2_FD_192422 | JGI IMG/M metagenome (GOLD analysis project Ga0247611, IMG submission 192422) | Sheep rumen microbial communities from Palmerston North, Manawatu-Wanganui, New Zealand - 1770 DNA GHGhigh gp2 | ecosystem: Host-associated > Mammals > Digestive system > Stomach > Rumen... | reverse complement strand
GTAGACGGTGTCGCGCGCGACCTCAACGAAATCGAGCCGAACGAAATCGAAAGCATCTCCGTTCTGAAGGACGCTACTTCCGCTGCGATGTACGGTCTGAACTCCAGCGCCGTTATCCTCGTGACTACCAAGAAGGGAGACTCCCAGAAGACCCGCATCTCCTACAACGGAGAGTACGGTATCAGCCGAAACACCAATATGCTCCGTCTGCTGGACGGCCCCGAGTACGCTTATTGGTACAACAAGGCCTACGAGCTGGACTGCGACGCTTTCGACACCGCCTTCACTCCCGTCTTTACTGCGCAACACGTCCAGTGGATGAACGAAGGAACCCACGGCTGGGGAAACACCAACTGGTATGAGAAGACCTTCGGAACCGGTACGACTCAACACCACAACATCAGCGCTACCGGAGGAAACGACAGAGTGAAGTTCTTCACCTCTCTCGGTTACTACGATCAGCAGGGTAACGTCAGCAACTTCTACTATCAGCGCTACAACCTCCGCTCGAACGTAGACGCCAAGATTACAGACGACCTTACCTTTACGGTCAACCTTGCAGGCCGCGTTGAGAAAAGACACCGTCCCGGTTTCTCCGCAGACCCGGGAGATTGGAGCAACATCCCTCAGCAGGCCGTCCGTGCGCTGCCGTATGTTCCCGAGACCTACGAGCTGAACGGAACCGTATACCCGGTCTCTACCAGAACCGCCTCCTCATGGGTCAACCCTATCGCCGCTGCCGACCAGACAGGACATCAGGACACCAATTACTCGTATCTCCAGAGCAATATGGCCCTCCAGTACGACGTCCCCTTCATCAAGGGTCTGTCTCTCAAGGAGATGGTCTCGTTCGATGCCAGCTACCAGTTCGGAAAGCAGCTCGCGACCCCTTACTACACGGCCGTTCTGACCCTTCCGACCGCTGGCGTACAGGACCTTTCCTACGGTCTCTCTACGGACGCCCGCGGAACCAGCACCAGCATTACGGAAGGCGGAGCATGGTCCTACAACATTACTACCCAGACCAGCATCGACTACGACGCCAAGTTCGGGGATCATAAAGTCCATGCCCTCGCCCTGCTCGAGACCCGTGAAAACAGGTCCCATGCCTTCGGCGCCACCGGTTGGGGCCTCGACTTCGTCCAGCAGGACGAACTGAACTACATCTCCAACCAGACCGGAGACGGTTCCGAGAAGATACCTGCCATCAGCGGTTACAGCGGACACTCCCGAGTCGCCGGTTATGTAGGACGTCTGAATTACTCATATAAAGACAAATACCTCCTCGAGGCTTCGTTCCGTTACGACGGTTCGTATGTCTTCGGAGGAAAGGCCGGTGCCCGCTGGGTCTCGCTGCCCGGTGTGTCGGCCGGTTGGGTAATCAACAAGGAAGACTGGTTCGATGTAAACGGAATCGACCTCCTGAAACTTCGCGCCAGTGTTGGTAAGACCGCGAACTCCAATGTTGCGGCTTACCAGTATATGGACCTCGTCTCTCTCAGTAAGAAACAGGTCGTTTTCGGAGGCGCCAGCCAGAGTATGGTCTATGCCAGCACGCTCGGAAACCCGAACCTTACCTGGGCTAAGGTACTCAACTACAACGTCGGTGTTGATTTCGAAGCCTGGAAGGGCCTTCTCGGACTCGAGTTCGACGTCTTCTATAAATATGAGTATGACATCCTCTCCGGCGTTACCGGATCCTACGCTCCTTCCCGCGGAGGATACTACTACTCCTATGGAAACGAGAACAAGAGGGATTATAAGGGCTTCGACCTGACCCTTCGCCACAACAACTATATCGGCGAGGTCAACTACGGAGCCAAGGTTGTTCTCTCCTACGCGTACCGCCGCTGGCTGTACTACGCCGGAGACTCGGACAATACCCCTGACTACCTCAAGCTTACCGGCAAAGAAGTAGGCGCTCAGCAGGGCTTCATCGCTCTCGGCCTGTTCAAGAACGATTCCGACGCCGCCAATTCGGCGACTATCCCCGGATCGAGGGTTGCAGCCGGATACATCAAGTATCTGGACCGCAACGGAGACGGTAAGATTACCTACGCCCAGGACCGTGGATATGTGGCCGGCAGCCCCTATCCTAAGGTGCAGGGCTCGATCAACCTCTTCGCCTCCTGGCGTGGGATCGACATCGATATGCTCTGGCAGGGCGCGACCGGACGTACGGTCTCCCTGACCGGTGTTTATACCGCTACCGGTTCGGAAGGAATCATGGACAACACCTTCCTTACCAAGCCTTTCTACCACGGAGGAAACTCTCCTCTGTTCCTGCTCGAAAATTCATGGACGCCCGAAAACAAGGGCGGCGAGTTCCCTCGTCCTTCCATCACTCCTCTGAGCTCGAACAACGCTTACTCCTCTACCTTCTGGTACCGCGACGGCTCTTACCTGCGTCTCAAGACCCTGCAGCTGGGTTACACCTTCCCTCAGTCGCTCTTGAAACACGCCGGAATTACCGCCCTCCGCTTCTACCTCCAGGGTTCCAACCTGCTCACCTTCAGCGGCCTGACGAAATACAACATCGATCCTGAGCAGCCGGGTGTCAACAACGGTTATTATCCTCAGCAGAAGACCTATCAGGTCGGTGTTAAAATTACATTCTAAGGAGGACAGGATATGAAAAAGTATATAGCGATTATAATTGCAGTTCTTGCCTTCGTTTCATGTAACGAGTGGCTTGACGGAACAGAAAACAATACTTACCTCACAGACGAACTCGTGTGGAAAGACGAAGCCTCCGCTCAGCTGTATGTAAACGGTTTCTATACCTATCTCAGCAAGTACGGCCAGTTCGGTACCTATCAGTTCGGAGGAAGTATGACCGAGAGCCTTACAGACACCTTCAAGTACGGAAGTCTGTCTCTTGGCCACAAAGCCGGCCATCCCAACAACTACGTTGTAAATCCCGAGGCCATCACTACCGCCGGTTGCCTCTGGGGAATCTGGGGTACTGCCTACGAAAACATCCGCAGGGTAAACGGTTTCCTCGATTCGATGCACAAATTCTCCAAGCTTTCGCCCGAAAAGAATGCACTGCTCGAAGCCCAGGCCCGTTTCTTCCGCGCATTCATCTACTTCCAGCTCGCCAAGCGCCATCCTAAGGGTGTCATCCTTTACGATACTCTTCCCGTAGGAAACGACAAGGCCCTCAGCAGTGCCGATGAGACCTGGCAGTTCATTTACGACGACCTTAAGTTCGCCGCTGATAACCTTCCCGCAGAGTGGAAGTCTGCAGACAACGGCCGTGTAACAAAATATGCCGCTTATGCATTTATGACCCGCGCGATGCTTTATGCAGAGCGCTGGGACGATGTCATCGAGGCTGCAGATTCTGTCGTATCAAGCGGCAGATATGGCCTGGTAGACAAGTATCAGGATTCATGGAAGGGCGGCAACAAGGAAAGCATCCTTGAGTTCAAGTACACCGTTTCCGGCCCTAACCATACCTTCGATCAGGACTACGTTCCTCTCTGCGACGGCTACGACTACGGCGCCCTCGGAACCCCGACCCAGGAAATGGTCGAGACTTACGAGCGCTACGACGGAACCGACTTCGACTGGTCCGCATGGCACGACGGAACTGCCACCAACCGCCCGAACTACGAGTCGCTCGAGCCCCGCTTCGCCGCAACTATCATCTATCCCGGCTGCGAGTGGAAGGGTAAGACCATGGACTGCAGCGTCCACGGGCAGAACGGCGAGTTCGTCGAGTATGGAACCGTACCTTACTCTTATGGTAAGACTACTACCGGTTACTTCCTGCGCAAGCTCGTGGACGAGAGCCATACCGACCTCCGAGGAGTACAGAGTACCCAGACCTGGGTCGAGATTCGTTATGCCGAGGTTCTGCTCAACAAAGCCGAGGCTATGTATCGTTCCGGCGCCCCTGCGATCAAGTATCAGAACCCGGTAGATCAGGTCCGTACGAGGGTCGGTCTCCACGGAAAGAACCTTACCGGCGAGGATTGGTGGAAGGCTTACCGCCGCGAGCGTAAGGTGGAGCTTGCCTACGAAGGCCACTACTTCTGGGATCTCCGCCGTTGGAAGGTCGCCCATACCGAGCTTACCGGCTACCGTGTCCATGGTTTCATGATCACAGGTACAACCTACGAATATGTCCCCTGCGACCTGGAAGACCGTCGCTTCTTCTCGAAACTTTATTGCCTGCCTGTGCCCGACGACGAGCTCAAGGACAACAAGCTGGCTGTTCAGTATGACGAATGGAAATAAGCCCTATGAAAAAGATACTTTACATATTTATTGCGATAGCCGCAGCGATGCTGGCCTCCTGCCAGGAGCCTGAGACTCTGATGCCTTCGGAGTCGCGCTATGGCATCAACAGCGTTACGGCCTATTTCCTATATGACGACCGCGAGGAGAACGAGTTCCCGAGCGTAATCGACTATGAGGCCGGAATCATTACTATTGTATTCCCTTATACCTATCCGGCTAATTCAGCCTCTCACCTCGAGATGTCGGATCTGACGAAGGTCAAGCTGGTGGCAAATCTCGACGACAACGTAGTGGTTGATCCGCCGCTGCTGTTCATGGATCTCACAAAAGACGACAACTTCATTACGGTTACAGACCAGAGAAAGGTCAAGAAGACCTATCAGGTTAAGGCCGAGATTCGAAAGAGCAATCTCTGCCAGATAACTAAATTCGAATTCCCCGCACTTAACCTAACCGGCGTCATCAACGAGACCTCAAAGGCCATATCGATCATCTACGACTCTCCTCTCGGAACGCAGCTCGCAAATATCAGCCTGTCTTTCGGAGCCTCCTTCGAGGGAACGGATCCTACCGTAACCGCCCTCGACTACACTGATCCTGTAGACATTACCGTTGTCGCCCAGGACGGCGTTACAAAGGCTACCTACACGGTAAAGACCGAGACCCCGGTCATCCTCTCGAAGGGTATGCGCTACGGCAGTGAGAAGTTCCTCTGGACTGTTGATATGAACACCCTCGGAATCGGCAACACTCTCCTTACCGGAGGTATGGCCGTTATCAAGGACTATGTAGTCCTCAATACCCGCGGCGAAGACATGGTCGTTCTGAATAAAGAAACGGGAGAGAAGACCGGTACAATTACTCTTGATTTCAAGAGCAATGTCACCAACTTCTACTGTACCGCAGACAGCAAGGACAACATCCTCGTATGTAACCTTACCCCCAACGACGGAACAACCTTCAAGATCTGGCGTATCAACGGCATCAGCGGGACTCCTACTCTTTATATCACTCTCGATACGGCTAAATCCATGGGCCGAAAGATTTCGGTCTACGGAGACCTCGACGGCGATGCTATCATCACCGCCCCGGTCTATCAGGGTGCAAACGAGTTCTATCGCTGGACCGTTACCGGAGGCGTCCTCAATCCTACTCCGGACCTCGTGACCGTCGCTGACTCCAAGATGGGCGCCTGGACTTACAACTGCGATGTCGTTTACTCCAGCGCGACCGATGTAACTGCGGACTACTTCATTTCCAGCTACTCCGCAATTACAGGAGGCGAGCGCAACCACCTCTGGATGGACGGTAAGACACACACCATCAAGTTCCAGAGCCCGAACTACAGCGTCAACTGGGTCCCCAACGCCATCGATTACGCCTTCTTCAACGGAGTCGGCTTCATGGTCTCCAACACCATCAACGGCTTCACCTGGGGCGCAGACGATGTCATCTATCTCTACGACCTGAGTCAGGATAATCTCGACGGAACCTGCTGGCAGTGTGAGAAGGGTCTCTATGGCTCCTTCGCAACAGCCAACGTAGCAAATGCCAATCAGACCGGAGATGTAGCCGTGAGGGTATCCGACAACGGCTTCTATATGGACGTATACTTTATGTTCAGCGGCGGTAAGGTGGCAAGGGTTCAGTTTGACTGCCTCAATATGTAGATATGAAAAGAACGATGATATCAGTTTTGACTCTCGCTGTCGCTGCTGTCATGGGCTTCTCAGCCTGCGGAGACGACAGCGGGAGGTTCAAGACGCCGGAGTGGCAGCTTCCGGACCCAAACCACGAACAGGAGAAGCCTCAGAATCCGGACGACTCTACCGGAACCGACCCCGTTACGCCTCCCGAACCGGTGGAGAACACCAAACCCTTCTACATCTGGATCGACGCGGCCGCCAATTTCCCAGATTTCGCCAATTCGAAGGACAACATCAGGCGCGACCTGCAGCTCGCTAAGGATACGGGCTTCACGGACGTCGTCGTGGATGTCCGCCCCACAACGGGCGACATCCTGTTCTCGTCTTCGGTCGGCACTCCGGTCGCATGGCTGGGAGCATGGGTCACCGGCGGCTACAAGAAGTTCGAGCGAACTGCGGACTGGGATTATCTGCAGGCCTTTATCGAAATCGGCCACGACCTCGGCCTCCGGGTCCATGCAGCTATCAACACCATGGTCGGCGGCAACAAAACCAGTCTCGGCCAGCAGGGCCTTCTCTACCGTGACTCCTCGAAGAAGGGCTGGGCTACCAGCTACAACCTTCAGTCCGGCATCATGAACGCAATAGATGCGGGGCAGAGTACGCTCTTCTTCAATCCGGCCCATCCCGATGTCCAGGCTTATCTCCTTCAGTTAATCAAGGACCTGGCTTCCTATAAAGACCTCGACGGAATCTTCCTCGACCGCTGTCGCTATACGGGCCTGCAGACCGATTTCTCGGATGAGTCCAAGAAACAGTTCATGGACTATATAGGAGTAGTTACTCTCGACTGGCCCGCAGATGTCCTTCCTGCCGGAACAACTTACAGTACCCAGCCTTCAAAGAAGCCGAAGTACTATAAGAAGTGGCTGGAGTGGAGGGCTAAAGTTATCCACGACTTCATCGAAAAGGCCCACGACACGGCCCACGGACAGAACCCGGACATCAAGTTCGGTGTCTACGTAGGAGGATGGTACAGCCAATACTACGACGTAGGTGTCAACTGGGCCAGCCCCAGCTACAACACCAGCGCCTACTACAGCGAATGGGCGAGCGCGGATTATAAGAATTTCGGATTCGCAGACCATTGCGACCATATGCTTATAGGCGCATACGCAAGTCCCGGTTCAGTCTACGGCAACAGCGAATGGACCATGCAGGGCTTCTGCCGCCTGGCAAAGCAGAAAATCGGCGATGCATGCCCCATCGTTGCCGGAGGACCCGATGTAGGCAACTGGGATTCAGACAACAAGTATACCCAGGAGCAGGAGAATGCTGCTATAACTAATTCTGTTAAAGCTTGTTATGATGCGTGCGACGGTTACTTCCTCTTCGACATGATCCATCTGAAGATGGCAGACCAGTGGCGTTATGCCAAGGCAGGCATCGATCAGGCCCTTGGTAAATAGTGTTGTATTTAATAATTTTACATCGAGGATTAAAAAATTTTACTAACTTTACACTCGATACGAAAATTCCAAACTAACCTTATAATAATTCATTAATCAACCAAATTTATGAAAAAAATTCTGTTAGCTATTTTTGGCGCAGCTCTCCTTATGGTGGGTTGTACCAAGGAGATTCAGACTGCGGTCAATGACCTCAATTCCAGAGTCTCTGCTCTTGAACAGCAGGTAGAAGCAAACAAAGCAGCTATCGCGAAACTCCAGGGCGGTGCAGTTATCCAGAATGTTGCTCAGACTACTACTGGATGGACTATCACCCTTAGCGACGACACTGTTCTTACTCTCTACAACGGAACCAACGGTGCAGACGGTGCAAACGGTGCAGACGGTGCTCCCGGTAAGGATGGTGAGAACGGCGATGCCTTCTTCTCAAGCGTAGAGGTTGACGGCGATACCGTCATCATCAAGCTTGTAGACGGAACGACCTTCGTACTTCCTCTCAATGTTGAGTTCGAGCTCCAGCTCCTCACCGAGGATGTCGTTCTCAAGGCAGCCGCTACAACCCCTCTCCTTTATCGTATTAAGGGCGAGACCCCTCAGACTAAGGTCCATGTCGTAGCTGGTGGCGAGTACACCGCTAAGGTCAGCGAGAACTCTCCTGAGATCCTCATCACCGCTCCCGCAGTTCTTACTCCTAACACCATCGTTGTGATGGCAGACCGCGGAGACGGAAAGGTTTCTGTAAAGACCATCAACATCGTCGGTCAGGAACTCGAGGTTACAACCGCTTTCGCACGTGTCGGTTACTTCTGGGGTGATTCCTTCAAGGAGAACGTTGTCTCCAACGTCCCCGTCACCTTCTCTACCGATGTTCCTTGGCTTACCTTCGAGGGAACAAAGGCTACAGACGAGTATGAGGTTACCGTAAAGATTGCCCCTACTCCTTCAAGCGCTAACCGTACCGGCCACGTCTTCGTAAAGGACGGCGCTGGAAATGTCGTACAGGATCTCGAAGTAGTCCAGCAAGGCTGCCCTAAGTTCTTCCTTAACAACCAGGTTTCTTTCGCTACATGGGAAGAGGCTGCAGCAGCTCTTGCAACCGCAACAGCAGACGGAAAGAATATTCTTAATGACGGTACCGTTCAGGTTATCATTTCTCAGGATACTGAACTCGCACGTATCGATCTCCCTGCAAACGATGCTATCAAGGCTCTCAAGATCATCCCTCGCGGAATCGGTGTTCCTGCAGCAGATCCTTCCAAGGTCGTCGTAAGTGCTGTTACCGTTCCTGCCGGTATCCCTACAACTATTGAGAACATTGTGATCCGTCCTGCAAACAAGGAATTGGTCGCTGGTTTCAATAACTGCACTGATGGAACCAATGGTAATGGAACAGCTCTCCTCATCAAGCCCGGTGCTGTTAATCTGACAGTTACCAATGTTGTTTTCGACAACTCCAATGAGACTTGGAGAGATCAGGAGCCTACCGTCATTTATGCCAACGGAAGCCTCACCGGCAAAGCAACATTCACCGGATGTACTTTCACCCCCGGTGTCCAGCGTTTCGGCCAGGTATGGGGTTCAACCGAATATGTCTTCGACGGATGTACTTTCGTAAATGACATTTCCGCTTACAACCTCCGTATTTACGATTCAGTCAATCTTACTGTTAAGAACAGTACTGTTGACTGCGTTGGAGATTTCGTAAATGTCAGGACTGAAAACAATGTAGTTTCTCCTGCAGTCGCAGACGGCAAGACAGTTGACGACACCAACGTCTATTCAGACAGAGTCGTGAACGTTTATACCGGTTCTAAGGCGGCAGTTCCTGCCACCAAGGGCGGCGAAGGAATCGTCAAGCTTGGCGCTATCAAGTATCCTACCCTTTCTGCAGCTATCGCAGCAGCTCCTACAGGATCTGTTATCGAGGTTGGTGAAGGTGAGATCGACGACAACGTAAAGGTTCCTAACGGAAAGACCCTCACTATCAAGGGCGCAGGCATGACCAAGTCCGTCATCAACGGTAACCTTGAGATCTCAGGTTCTCTTACCATCAAGGACCTCACCCTTAAGACTAAGGAAGGTCTTACCACCAAAGACCTCGGCGTAAAGGTCAGCGGAGACAACTACGAGTGGGGCCACATCTACCTCGCACGTGTTGAGAACGGTGCAACCAACGTAACCTTCGAGAATGTCCGCTTCGACGCTACTACCGAAGTTGCAGACTTCGCCAGCACAATGTCGATGCTCTGGATCTCCCAGGCTAAGAACATCAAGGTTATCAACTGCCAGTTCGATGCAGTCGCAGGCGGTGCATACTGCCCTAACCAGACCCACGAAGCCGACGTTCTCTGGAGCGGCAACGTCTTCAACGGACTCGGAAAGAAAGCATGGGCTATCCGCGTAATGGATAAGACCAACGCTGTCATCACCGGCAACGAATTCAACATCGCAGGTGAGGCTATCGAGCTCTACAACGACTTCCTCGACTACAAGGGATCCCTCATCATGGGTGACGGTGTTACTGATGACAACTACTATGGAACCGGCGTTACCGAGGCTATCTACAGTGTTCACGGTCTTGCAGATTATATCTTCAACGGCGTAACCATCAAGCCTACAAGCCTCTCCTTCAATACTCCTACCACAAGTGGTAAGAGGGAGCCGAAGCTCTCGCTCGTATGGAGCCACATGGACGATGCAGCCTGGGCAGCCAATGTTCCTGATCTCGGAAACATCCGTAACATGGCAATGAATGCAAGCGGAATGTATCTCGCAGCAACAGGTGGCCAGATCTACACCCTCAATATGGCTGACGGTTCAGTCGTAAAGAAGGATGCTATGACTCTCACAGACGGCTTCTTCAAGCTCGACGGTATGGCTTCTCTCGACGACGGTACTATCGTTCTCTCCAACATGGTCAACGCAGCCGCCACCGACTTCAAGCTCTACACCTATGATGGAACTAAGCTCGACACCCTCGCCAAGTGGACCAACGCCGCTATCGACGGTCTCGCACCTCGTCTTGGTGATATGATCACTGCCAGCGGAACCAAGGACGACATCCGTGTTGTTACCCTTGACTATGCAGCCGGTTCTGCCCGTACCTTCTTCTGGACTCTTAAGCCCGGCGAAGTTGCAAGCAAATACAGCAGCATGATCTACCACGGCAACGGCGGTTTCAATACCGGTGGCACAAAGCCCAGTATCGGCTCTCAGACCCTCTACAAGGACAACACCTACTATGTAGCATTCGACGGAACATCGTTCGCAGACGCTATCGTTACTTCCAACCCTTCGACTTGGGGAGGAAACTTCGTAGCCAACGCCAACCTTACCGACCTTGCAGTAAAGCACACTCGTGGAGCAAACTTCTTCACAGTTGACGGTAAGGACTACCTGGCCCTTATGGAAATGGGTGTCTACAACGGAACTAACTCCAAGGGAGCTACAGTCCGCGTATATGCTCTGCCTACCGGCGACCTTAAGACCGACCTTGCAGAAGCAACATCAATCTGCTCTTATAAGATCGAATCTGCTACCGACAACGGCAACGCCTGCGGTAACCTCGATGTCATCACTGTTGACGGAAAGGTTTACATCGGAGTTGGTCTCCGTAGCACCGGTGCAGCACTCTTCGAGTTCAAGCTCTAATACTTGATATCTTTCAAAAATTGAGGGTGGCCTTTGGGCCGCCCTCTTTTTTTGTTAACTTTGAACTCAAACTGATTGACCAATGAAACGTATCCTTCTTCTTATCGCAACTCTCGCGTTTGCGATGTCTTGCGCCCAAAACGTAGATGTACTCATAGTCGGCGGCGGCGCCTCGGGAACTGCCGCAGGCGTTCAGGCCGCGCGCTGCGGTGTGAATACCCTTATAGTCGAGGAGAAGCCTTGGCTCGGCGGAATGTTGACCTCGGCCGGCGTGTCCGCCATCGACGGCAACTACCGCCTGCGCGGCGGCTTGTTCCGCGAATTCACTGACGCCGTGGCCCAGCATTATGGCGGCTACGAAAACCTTAAGACAGGCTGGGTAAGTCATATCCAGTTCGAACCTAAGGTGGGCGAACAGATCCTTGAAGACCTCGCAGCGGCAGAACCCAAGCTGAAGGTAGTGAAGGGGCTGCGCTTCGTCAGCGCCGAGAAACTCGCCCGCGGATGGGAGGTTCGTTTCGAGTCCGAATCAGGGGCGAAAAAGACCGTGCGCTGTAAGATATTGATCGACGGGACCGAGCTCGGCGATGTTGCGAAGGCCTGTGGAGTCGCATACCACATCGGCTTCGACCCGCGTTCGTACACGGGCGAGGAGATGGCCCTCGAAGAGGGCAACGATATCGTCCAGGACATGACCATGGTCATGACGATCAAGGACTACGGCCCGGACGCGGATATGACTATCGCCCGGCCGGAGGGATACAACGAGCGCAACTATATCAACAGCTGCAAGAACCCGCTCAACGACCCTTCGATCTCGAAGGGGCAGCCGCTGTGGTCGCCGGAGATGATGCTCTCATACGGCCTGCTGCCAGGCGGTGAGATGATGATAAACTGGCCGGTAGAGGCGAACGACTTCTATGCCAATATTATTGAGATGTCGCGCGAGCAGAGGGATTCCGTCATCGCCCTCGCCAAGCAGCGCACGCTCGGCTTCCTCTACTTCCTGCAGACCAGCCTTGGGATGAAAAGCCTCGGGCTGGCAGACGAATATCCGTCTGAGGATGGGCTCGCGCTGTTCCCGTACTATCGTGAGAGCCGCCGCATCGAGGGCGAACATCTGTTTACAGTAGACGAGGCGCGCGACCGCTATTCTACCAACGCTTACCGTACGGGCGTCTGCGTAGGCGATTATCCTGTCGACCATCATCACTATGCTTACCCCGACTGGGCCTCGCTCCCGCGCCTTCATTTCGCGCCGATCCCGTCGTTCACCCTGCCGCTCGGCTCGCTCGTGCCGCTTAAGGTCGAGGATCTGATAGTGGCGGAAAAATCGATCAGTGTGACTAATCTTATCAACGGCTCGACCCGCCTTCAGCCGGTAGTGGTGGAGATAGGGCAGACCGCCGGCATCCTGGCAGCGCTTTCCGTCCAGCGCGGTTGCGCGGTCCGCGAGGTCGACGTCCGTTCGGTCCAGAAAGCGCTGCTTGCCGCCGGCGCCTACCTCCAGCCGTGGCTCGATCTGAAGCCGGGTGAGGAAGGGTTCGAAGCCCTTCAGCGTATAGGCTGTACGGGTATTTTGCGCGGTATCGGCCGCAATGTCGGCTGGGCCAACGAGTCGTGGTTCCGCGCCGGCGACCCGCTGCTCTGGAACGAGCTCGACCTGGGGGACTATTATGATGCGGTGGTGGTGGATTCCGACGAGCCGGTTCAGGCCGAGGATTTCTATGCCCTGCTGCGTGACCTTGGCGCTGATGTGATAGGTGAACCCTCCGATCCTTCCGCCGAGATTACACGCCTTGAAGCCGCGGTCCTTATCGACAAATATCTTGACCCGTTTGAGAAACCGGTAGATTTCAGCGGTAACCTGGTGAAGTAGTTGCGCCCCTTTTTTGATAAATTTGTAGTTATGAAACGAACCACATTAATCGCAGCAGCGCTGCTGCTCGCCTGCACTATTTGCGGAGCCGAAACTATCAAGGGCTCCGACAGCAAGATTTCTTATATAGGACGTACCGAGGTCCAGGAAGACGGATCTGTCTGGTTCGACTGGAGCGCGACTACCTTCAGGGTGGCCTTCAAAGGAAAGACCCTGAAACTGGCCTGCGCAGCGAACAAACCTGCATACTTCAACATCTGGATTGATTCGGAGCAGGGCCCTATTGAGGATAAGGTTTTGAAAATCAGTTCCGACACCCTTATCACTCTCTTCACAGCGAAGAAGGCGGCCGATCATGTAATCATCCTCCAGAAGCGAAACGAAGGAGAGTATGGCGCCTTTGCCGTCCAGAATCTCTATACAGACGGTCAGTTCAAGCAGGCCCCCGAGCCGAAAAAGCGCCTGATCGAGTTCATCGGCGACTCATATACTTGCGGCTATGGGATGGAGGCTCTGCACCACGATGGCCCGTTCGTGGTTGCCGAAGAGAACCCGGCCCGCACCTATGCCGACATCCTTGGCCGCCTGTTCGAGGCTGAGACGGTCCATATCAGCCACAGCGGCCGTGGGGTCGTCCGCAACTACGGCGACTACGACAAGACCCAGAATATGGTCGTCCGCTACGCCCAGACCTTCGATGAGCTGAAGACTGACCCATGGACCCCGACCTACAAGCCGGACCTGGTCGTCATCTACCTTGGGACCAACGACTTCTCCGAGGGTAAGCAGCCCGCTCTTTGGCTCTGGTGCCAGGGCTACAAGGCGCTGCTCGAGAAGGTTCGAGAATTCCACGGCCCGAACGTCCCTATCATCTGTATGGCCTCGCCCTGCGACGAGCTCATGGACGATTATGTCTATGAAGCGGTCGAGCGCAGCGGCCTTTCAAACATCCAGGTCGTGCCCATTATGAAGGGCACCTTCCGCTACGACGACAGCGACCTTGGGGCCGCGTGGCACCCGAATTTCAGCGGCAACCGTAAGATTGCGAGCGTTGTCGCCCCGTTTATTTCGTCACTCATGGATTGGGATCTCCCGCTGAACGCATATGAATTCAAGTAGACTTATCGCAGCCGCAGCGCTGCTTCTTGTGGCCTCTACGGCCATGGCCCAGGTTTGGACAAACGCGGACGAACTGCCCCTCTTCGGCAAGGCCCGCGAAGATACTAAAGAACGTTACGAGCGCCTACCGGCCGAGTTCGAAGGCCGCTCGCGCGATGCCGTATGGTATCTCGGCCGAAACAGCGCGGGTCTGTATATCCGCTTCCGCTCGAACAGTACTGCGATATGGTGTCGCTGGACCGCTAAATTCGGCAACCAGATGAACCATCAGACCCTGATCGGTACGCGCGGCGTTGACCTTTATACGCTCACGGAAAAGAACGGCTGGCGCTTCATGGGCGCTGGAAAGTCTGCGATAAACGACAGGACTACTACCGACGAGATCGTCGGCAATATGACCCCGGAGTGGCGCGAGTATATGCTCTATCTGCCTCTGTACGACGGAGTTACTTCCCTCGAGATCGGAGTTGATTCTACCGCTACAGTCGAGCCCCCGAAGGTCGACAGTCCCCAGCACGAGAGGCCGATCGTGATGTACGGAACTTCGATCCTGCAGGGCGGCTGCGCAAACAGACCCGGAATGTGTCACACCAGTATCATTTCCCGCCGCCTGAACCGCGAAGTGATCAACCTTGGCTTCAGCGGAAACGCGCTGCTGGACTATGAGATTGCTGAACTTATTGCCGATGTAAAGGATCCAGCTTTGATAGTATTCGACTATGTCCCCAATGCGTGGGACTATCTGATTGCGGGCGAGGAAGGCGAGAAATTCTTCCGGATAGTCCGTGACGCACACCCCGATGTTCCGATACTCTTCCTGGAAGATCCTCACTTCGCACACTATGAGTGGGACAGCTTCATCAGGAACGAGGTCGACAAAAAGAATGCTGCTCAAAGGGCTCTGTTTAAGAAGCTCAAGAAGCAGGGCGAGAAGAAGATCTGGTATCTGAAGTCAGACGATATGGTCGGCGACGACAATGAAGCCTTCGTGGAGAACACACACTTCACCGACCTCGGAATGATGCGCTACGCAGAGTGGCTCATCCCGCATATCAAGAAACATATGAAGAAATAACGGGATTTTTCGTAAATTAGAGGACTAAACTGCAGAACCGTATGAAGATACTGAAACTAACCCTGTTTTTAGTCCTCGCAGGAGCGCTTACTGCGTGTGGAACAAAGGACGAACGCCAGGCGGCCGCCCTCGCCAAGAGGGTAATGGGCCAGCAGGCGCGCGACATCATTTTTAAACAAGTCCCCTCGGAGAAAGATACCTACGAACTGGAACAGAAAGGTTCCAAAATTCTAATAAAAGGAAACAACGCCAACTCGATGGCGGTAGGTCTTAACCGCTATCTTCAGCAGTATTGCCTGACAAATGTCAGCTGGTACGATTTCAATCCTGTCGAACTTCCTGAAACCCTTCCCGAAATCCCTGTCCCGGTTAAGGCTAAGGCGGAAGTACCGGACAGGTTCTTCCTGAACTACTGTACCTTCGGCTATACGATGGCCTGGTGGAAGTGGGAGCAGTGGGAGAGATTCATAGACTGGATGGCCCTGAACGGGGTAAATATGCCTCTTGCTATTACCGGTCAGGAAGCAGTCTGGCAGAAGGTCTGGAAAAAGTACGGCCTTACAGACGAACAGATCAGGGCATTTTTCGTAGGCCCGGCACATCTGCCGTGGCAGAGGATGTGTAACCTCGACCGTTGGCAGGGACCGCTCCCGCAGGGGTGGATCGACGGCCAGGCCAAGCTCCAAAAACGCATATTGAAGCGGGAGCGGGCTCTCAACATGACCCCGATCCTACCCGCTTTCGCAGGCCATGTCCCCGCCGAACTCGCTGAGGCAATACCCGAGAAGATCGACACCTTCCGCGTCAGCTACTGGGGCGGTTTTGCAAACCAGTACCGCTGTACCTTCCTCAGCCCGATGGATCCTATCTATGCGAAGATCCAGAAAGACTTCCTTGAGGAACAGACTAAGATGTACGGTACCAACCACATCTATGGTGTAGATCCCTTCAACGAGGTAGACGCTCCGTTCTGGGATCCCGAGACTCTTGCCAAGATATCGAAAGGCATCTTCGAGTCTATGACTGCGGTCGATCCTGAGGCTGTTTGGCTCCAGATGGGATGGCTCTTCTGGGCCGACCAGCAACACTGGACAGACGAGAATATCGAAGCCTATCTTACTGCGGTGCCTCAGGGCAGGATGATAATCCTGGACTACTACTGCGACGCTACTCAGATATGGAAACGTACCAACAGCTTCTACGGCCAGCCGTTCATATGGTGTTACCTTGGAAACTTCGGTGGAATGACCGGAATCGAGGGCGACTTCCATCAGAATGCCGAGTGGCTCGCGGAAACTAAGGCTAATGCCGGCCCCGGCTTCGTAGGAATCGGCTCTACCCTCGAAGGATTCGGAGTCAACGAGCCCGTCTACGAACACCTCCTGCAGCAGGCCTGGAGTGGCGCTCTCCCAGTAGACGAGTATGTAGACAACATCGCCGACAGACATCTCGGATATAAAGACGAAGCCTTCAGACAATACTGGCATACTTACGTCGATAAAGTCAGCAAGATTCACTCGCAGACTTCGAGCTCGAGCCTTATCTGCGCACACCCTAATCTCGAAGGCGTCTGGCACTGGACAACTCTTTTCAACAGGGGCTATGATATTCGCGAGCTCGAAGAGGCGCTGAAAACGCTCGAAACAGTAAAGGGCAGCTCGGACTACTTCAAATACGATCTCGCCAATGCCCGCCGTCAGGTTCTTGACAACCGCGCTCCCGCTTTGAGAGACAGGTTCACAAAAGCATACAGGGAAGGCAATCGCGCCGAGATGGTAAAAGCGGCCGACGAGTTCCTCGCCCTTTGCGACGAGCTTACGGCTGTCCTTAAAACGAGGAAGGAGTTCTCCCTCTGCGACTGGATAAGCGATGCCCGCAGCTGGGGGTCCAATCCTCCGGAGAAGGATTACTACGAGATGAACGCCAGGACTCTTATCAGTGTCTGGGGCGATTCCTTCCACCTCTGCGACTACGCCAACCGCGACTGGGACGGCCTGGTCGAGACTTATTACGAACCGCGCTGGAGGATGTTCTTCGACGCAGTCCTGTCGGCCTACGATGCAGGCGAGCCGTTCGTGAACCCTAAGAGTACCGGCTATGTAGGCACCTCCGCTCAGGGAAGCGCCGAAGGAGTAGAAGGCAGGGCCCTTCAGTTCGACAGAGATATTTGGGATTTTGAATGCCATTGGGCACACATTAGATAGACTATGAAGAAAACACTCATTATAGCAGCAATAATCGCAGCCGTTTCCTGCTGCGCCCCCGCCCCTGCGGGAAATACCGTTACTTCTCCCGACGGAAGTCTTAAGGTTACGGTCGACGCCCCCGACGGCGTCCTCTGCTACAACGTCGTCAAGGATAACGATACCATCATCTCAAACTCCCGCCTCGGCTTCGAACTGATGGGTGGAAACATCCTCGGTATCCATACGGAAGTACTCAGTATAGACCGCTCAAAGGTAGACGAAGACTGGGAAACGGTCTGGGGCGAGCAGAGGATCATAAATGACAACCACAACGGCGCAGTCTATCACACCGCCTGGCTGGATGTTGAGGTCAGGGTGTTCGACGACGGCTTTGGATTTCGATACATTTTCCCCGAAAATCTCGGAAACATCGCGATTCGCGACGAGCTGACCGAGTTCCGCTTCGCCCGCGACGACCACCAGGCATGGTGGCTCCCCGAGGACGTCCCTTACTACGAGTCCTACGCAAACCACACCTCCTTCAAGGACATCACCTGCGCCCACACCCCGCTGACTATCGAAGGCTCCGACGGCCGTTTCTACTCGATACACGAAGCAGCGGTCCTCGATTTCGCGAAGATGAACCTCGTCCCCGAGAGCGGCGGCGCCCTTAAGGCGACCCTGGTCCCGTGGTCGGACGGAACAGCCGTCTATGTAGGCGAAACCCGCGTAAGCCCATGGCGCACAGTAATCGTCTCCGACCGCACGGGCGGCCTTATCGAATCGCGCCTGATGCTCAATCTCAACGAGCCCTGCAAGATCGAGGATACCTCCTGGATCAAGCCCGGCAAGTACATCGGAATATGGTGGATCCTTCATAAGTTCCTGTATACATGGGCCTACGAACCCGAAAATCCGGAGGGCCATGGAGCAACAACCGAGCGCACCATGCGCTATATCGATTTCGCGGCCGATAACAATATCCAGGGCGTGCTGGTCGAGGGCTGGAACCTCGGCTGGAACGGCGACTGGACCAAGAACCTCTTCAGCTTTACCGAGGCCTATCCGGACTACGATTTCGACGCGATCATGAAGTACGCGGCCTCGAAGGGCGTCCAGATGATAATCCACAACGAGACCGCCGCCAATATCGATAACTATTTCGCCCAGATAGACAGCGCCTACGCGATGTACCAGCGTTACGGCATGCATTACGTCAAGACTGGCAATGTCAACCTCCTTATCGACGGCAAGGAAGCCCATGACGGGCAGTACGGAGTCAACCGACTCCACGAAATAGTCGAGAAGGCCGCCCAGTACCAGATCTGCATCGACGAACACGAGCCCTGCATCCCTTCGGGCGTCTGCCGTACATGGCCCAACCTCATGACCGGCGAAGCCATCCGCGGCCAGGAACACGACGCATGGGAGGTAGACGGCGGGAACAAGCCCGAACATCAGACCGTGGCCCCGTTTATCCGCGGCCTCGCCGGCCCGATGGACTATACCTTCGGCACCTTCGACTTTTCGAACCCTGCGAACCCGCAGTGTAGGACCCGCACCACCATCGCCAAGCAGCTGGCCGAGTACGTAGTAATCTACAGCCCGCTCCAGATGGCCAACGACGATCCGGCAGCCTACGAGGGCGTAAAGGCCTTCGATTTCATCCGCGACGTCCCGACCGACTGGGAACAGACCAGGGTCATCGACGCGGTTATCGGCGATTATATCATCACCGCCCGCCAGGAGCGCGGGGGCAGCGACTGGTTCCTCGGGGCTATTACAGACGAGAACGCCCGCGAGCTCAGCGTCCCTCTCAGCTTCCTTGGAAAGGGCAAATGGCTCGCTCAGATTTATTCCGACGCGGCAGACGCTTCCTATGAAACCAACCCCACGGCGGTCGATTATACCGAGAGAGAAGTCAGCGCGAAAGACGTGCTCGACCTCAAGCTTGCGACTTCCGGCGGTACAGCAATCAGATTCATAAAGAAATGAGAAAGCTTATAACGATCATAGCTCTCTGCGCTCTGGCGGCTCTCAGCCTCGGAGCGAGGGAATATGCTGTCGTCTCTCCAGACGGCTCGCTCTGTATTAGGGTCAGAGATGGACGTCAGTTGATGTGGAGTGTGACGAAAAACGGAGAAACTGTGATGGAATACAGCGCGATAAGCCTGGAACTCAAGGACAAGGGAGTCGCGGGAGTCGACTGTAAGTTCAAGCAACCTGAAAGGGTTTATCGCAATGATGTCCTTACTGCTACGGTACCTACCAAGAACCGGGAGATACGCGATTGCTATAATCAGATGACCCTTAAGCCTATTATCGGCGACTGGGCAGTCGCGTTCAGGGCTTATGACAATGGAGCGGCATACCGTTTCATGATGTGGCTTGGAGACGAGCTAGAGGTAAAGGACGAGGTTTCTGAGTGGAATCTCCCTTCCGGTACTAAGGCCTATTGGGCGAACGAAAAGAATCCGGATTACATCACACATGCCGAGGCTTTCTTCAAGGAGCGCGTGATTGACGAAATAGGAACGGATACTTATGCTTTCCTTCCTATCAGTGTAAAGACTCCCTCAGGGCTGAGAGCCGTCATTACCGAAACAGCCCTGCTCGACTATCCGAATATGATGCTTCGCGCGGGTAACGGCGGAACCCTGAAGGCAGAATTCCCCCACGTCATCGACGAGTATGAGATGAGAAACGACCGCGATGTAACAGTAACGAAACTCGCCGACTGTATCGCGCGTACGGCGGGAGTCCGCGCTTATCCCTGGCGCGTACTGTGTGTCGGTTCAGATAAGGAGATACTGGAAAATACCCTGGCCTGGCAGCTTGCAGCCCCGGAAAGACCCGGCGACTGGAGTTGGCTTAAGCCCGGCAAGATAAGCTGGGAGTGGTGGTCAGGAATCAACGTGTTCGGAGTGGATTTCAAGGCAGGAGTCAATACTGATACTTATAAGTATTTCATTGATTTTGCAGCGAAGTTCGGCCTGGAATACATCCTTCTGGATGAAGGCTGGTCCGCCTCTACCCTCAATATAGTTGAGGCTCAGCCGGATCTCGACCTGAAGGATCTCATCGCTTACGGAAAATCAAAGGGAGTAGGAGTCGTCCTGTGGACCCTTTGGACCCCTATGATCGCAGATCTCGAACACATTCTGGATGTCTACGCTATGTGGGGAGTGGCCGGAATCAAGATAGACTTCATGCAGATGCAGGACCAGAATATGGTCAACTTCTATGAGCGGGTAGCAAAAGAGTGCGCCAGACGTCACCTCCTGGTCGATTACCATGGGGCCTACAAGCCCGCCGGTCTTCAGAGGACGTATCCCAATGCCATGACCTTCGAGGGTGTCCATGGAATGGAACACGACAAGGATTCAGCGGATATCTCGCCGGACCACGATATGGTCCTGCCTTTCACCCGTATGGTTGCAGGACCTATGGATTATACTCCGGGCGCGGTAAACAATGCGACTAAAGACGATTACAGCCCGCTCTGGTATCACCCCATGAGCCAGGGAACGCGTTCCCATCAGGTGGCCCTCTTCGTTACCTACGAGAGCCCGCTTATGATGCTCTGTGATACTCCTTCGAAGTATTATCAGGCTCCCGAGTTTGCGAAGTATCTTGCAAAGATCCCTACGGTATGGGAGAAGACGGTGGCCCACGAAGCGGTAGCAGGCGAGTACCTCCTTATTTCACGCAAGACTGCGGACGGGCGCTGGTATTCGGCCGGCCTTACCAATTGGGACGGACGCGATCTTACTCTCGATACTTCCTTCCTTGGGGAGGGCGAGTGGACAGCTACAATTCACCGCGATGGTATCAATGCCGATACATGGGCGGAGGATTATAAGATTGAAACATTGACCGTCGAGGCCGGAGATGAACTGCCGGTAAAGATGGCCAAGGGCGGCGGATGGGTCGCCGAATTCGTTAAGAAATGATGAAAAAAATATTTTTCACCCTCTCTGCGCTGCTTCTGGGCGCGAATCTGCTGGCTTCCTCTTACATAGTCAGCGGCCACGTCTACGACCAGGCCGGAAAGCCCGTGGCGGAGGTGAAGGTGACGGACGGATATAATTTCGTCCGTACAGACCAGCGTGGAGCCTACGAGATCGATGTCCACGACGACGCGCAGTTCGTCTACATCTCGATCCCGGCGGGTTATGAGACTCCCGAGTGGCATGGAGCTCCGCTCTTCTACCGCGAACTTACCCGCGAGGGTAAAGGCCAGACTGCAGACTTCAATATAGTCCGTACCGGAGTCGATGAGACTAAACACCTTTTCGTAGTCTGGGCAGACGTTCAGGTTTATGAGGAGCAGGAAATTGATTTCGTAAAGCAGGCAGCTGCAGATGCGGCGCAGGTAGCAGAAGATGCGGGAGTGCCCGCGTTCGGTGTTTCCTGCGGCGATATAGTAGGCGACTGGTGGAGCGGAATGTCGGTAGACATCCAGAAAGCTACCGCCGAGGCCGGTTTCCCCTTCTTCACCCTGATGGGCAACCACGACTATAAGGGCGACGCCAGGACAGATGAAGATTCGAAAAAGTTCTACACCGATCTTTTCGGCCCTACCTATTATTCTTTCGATAAGGGTAAGGTCCACTACATAGTGATGGACGATGTGTTCAACTACACCCGTCATTACATAGGCTACCTCAGCCGCCATCAGCTGGAGTGGATAAAGAAAGACCTGGCCGATGTACCGGAGGGAAATCTGGTAGTTCTTTTCTGCCATATTCCTACCTACAGCTGGGCCGCTCTCGAAGGAAACTGGAAAGCCGAGAAGTTCAATGATATCCTTACCAACCGTCAGGCTCTGTACGACATCCTGAAGCCTTACGACGCCCATATCTGCTCGGCCCACAAACACTTCGCCGAGAACTATGAGATAGCTCCCGGTCTGATGGAACACAACCACGCCCCGCTGAGCGGCCTCTTCTGGCAGGCGATGCTCGCTTCGGACGGAGTGCCATGGGGCTACTACGTCTACGAAGTGGACGGACAGGACCTGAAGTGGTATTTCAAGCCGGTGGGTCAGCCGAAAGACTGCCAGTTCAGCGCATACCGGGTGGGTGAAGACCCCGAGAAGCCGGACTGCGTTGTTGCGAATGTCTGGAACTACGACAGTAAGTGGAGGGTAGAGTGGAGCGATAACGGAATGCCGCGCGGCGCGATGGAGCGCTACACCGGCCACGACCGTTCGATTATGAAGGACATCCGCGACAGGCGTGAGAAAGAATACAAGTGGAAGTACCTCGACGAGGCAAATTCCGTCCATATGTTCTGCGCAAAACCGGACAGCCCTGATTCCTACGTCGAGATAACTGTTACAGACCGCTTCGGCAATGTTTCGAAGTGGAACAACAGCCGTCAGCTCTACAAGACAGACGCTTATACATGGAATTCAGACGATGTAGTCGAAGGCCAGTCAGATGTTAAGGCCCAGCCGGTCCAGGCCCATCCCGAATTCGGAACCTATACCGGCGCAAGCCGTCTGGAAACCAGCCTCTACAACCTGGCTATCCACGAACTGACCCTGAACAAGGAGAAGGATGGAACCTACCGCACCGGCCAGTACTGGGGCGGCGTCTGGACCCGCGACATGTCCTACAGCGCCATCCTTTCGCTGGCCCATGTAGACCCGGAGGGAATGAAGGCCTGCCTCCTTAGGAAGGTAGACAAGAAGAACCGCATCATCCAGGATACCGGTACCGGCGGGTCGTGGCCATGCTCGACCGACCGCGAGATTTGGGCCGCTGCAGCGTGGGAAATCTATCTCGAAACGGGCAGCGACGCCTGGCTCAGGCAGGTCTACCATATCATCCGCCGCAGCCTC